>ENA-UPTF01000119-UPTF01000119.1-marine-metagenome-genome-assembly--contig:-NODE-119-length-53654-cov-9.944547_pt1 | contig 53654 bp, 76 predicted proteins | sample MGYA00238166_ERZ767019 | MGnify/ENA primary metagenome ERZ767019 (study PRJEB28930, sample SAMN06266391) | marine metagenome | isolation source: Sea water from 250 m depth | place: Atlantic Ocean | study... | reverse complement strand
AGATATGTTGCAAGAGTTAATGCAGGTAAAAAGCTAACAATGTAAAGATTAACTTCAGATGCAAGAAGTATTGGAAGAGTGATGAATTGTATCAACATTAATGGAAAAACAATATGTCTAGTTAGTTGGATAAAGGCTTGAAGTTTTGTATCAAAAGCTATTTTTCTTTTAATTAAAATATCTCCAAGTAGTTTTACCGCACATTGTATAGAACCCTTAGCCCAACGAAATTGTTGTCTTTTTGCACCATTCATTTGTACCGGAAGTTCAGCATCAACTACTATGTCTGGTAAAAATAGACATTTCCAACCTTTCATTTGTGCCCTATAACTAAGATCTAAATCTTCAACAAGAGTAGCAGTATGCCAACCACCTGCATCGTCAATACACTCTTTTCTCCAGATACCAGCAGTACCATTAAAATTCATAAATAATTTAGAATTACTTTTTGCCTTTTGTTCTACTAAAAAGTGAAAATCAAGATTCAATGCTTGAGCTTGTGTGAGAGCTGAATAATTTTCATTGATATGTCCCCATCTACATTGGACAAGACCAATATTAGATTTTGCAAAATGTGGCATTGCCTTTTTCAAGTACCAATTTGGAGGAATAAAATCAGCGTCAAAGATTGCAACAAATTCACTATCAGTAGATTTCATTGCATGTTTTAGAGCACCAGCTTTGTATCCACTTCTTGTTCCTCTACGGACATGTTCAATATCAAATCCCAAACTTTGATATTTTTTTACAGTATTTGACATTGTTTCAACAGTATCATCGTCAGAATCATCTAAGACCATTATACGCATCTTATCTTTTGGATAATCTTGTTGGCAAACAGCATCAACTAATCTTGTTGCAACATATTTTTCATTGTAAATTGGAAGTTGAATTGTGATAGTTGGTTCACCCACCTCGATAACGGAATCATTCTCTTTTCTACGACTGGACAAAAAGGCCAGATAATAGAAGTTACAGGTATATCCAATAATCAAAATTGCGCAAAATATGAAAATTTGAAATACAAATTGAGTGAATGGATTACCTTCCAATGTCTATCACTTTAGAATTTGTAAGGTGGTATATATCTGAAATCAGAGATATTACTTTTGTTCAAAGATCTTAATGGCTTTTGGAGGACAAACACCCTCACATGCAAGACAGAATATGCAATCTGGTTCTTTTGACATTAATGGTTTTTTATCAGAAGCAGCATTTCCAGAAAATTCTGCAAATTCATAAACACCGACAGGACATGCATCGATACATGCTCCATCTGCAACACAAATATCAAAATCAACTGAAACAAATTCGCCCCATACACCCATAATTGCATTTTCGGTTCCAACTCTACCCCATGTTTTGATTTCATGGCCAGTCTCAGCTTCAAATGATGGGGATTGTTTCATCTTAGATTTATAGTCAACATCAATTGGTCCAGGTTTTGCACCATCAAATGCCTCTACACTTGCTTCATCAATTTCTTCAATTTCCTCTTCAGATGCAGCCTTTGGTTTTGGTTTTGCATTGAGAACAATCATTGCTAACGGTGTTAATTCTTCTAAACGTTTGATAGATTCTTTTTCAGAAATTTTTTCAGTTTTCATTAATGCAGCGCGGAATTTCTCTTCAAGTATTGTATTACGTAAAATAGTATCAGTAACCATTTTTGCAAAGTGGTCAGCCTTTTTTCGATAATCTTTTAGCCAATGTGGATCACCAAATTTGTCAATAGGCCAAATTTGATAAATTATATCGACAACATCACCTGTTACAATTTCAACTGTTACATTCAAGTCAACTTTTTCATAATCTTTTGCAAATTGGTCAGGCATGTTTTCTTCAGACCAATGATATGTTGCAAATATTCTATCTGCATAGATTTCCATTTCAAATGCTTTTTTCAATCCATCATGAATAGATTTGATTTCAAGTGGATCATCTAATTTGAAAGGCAAACGGTATAGTCCCAGTTTAAATCCATGTAATGGATATACACCTCGTTTTGCAGTTTGAGATTCCATTGTGTAAACTCGATCTTTGAGTAACAGAGACATTTATGTTAATTCGAGTTCAATTCTTTAAAAACGTTATCGAATAATTGTGAAAAATATTCATGAAAAATGACGAATCATTCGTAAATAAGGCAATATCATTTTTAAATACGATATAAGGTGAAGAGACTGCTTGAAACTAAACAAAGTTGCAATAGTAAGTAAATTTGGATCAAAGATTTCTGAAGATGCCGCAGAGATGATTTCAAAGAAGCTAATTGCAAAAAAGATCAAAGTCTATACAATTGCTCCAGTCAGCGTATCAGGAGCAGAAAAAGTTGAATCACTTGAAGAATTATCTAAAATCAAATTAGATTTAGTAGTGACTTTAGGAGGAGACGGAACTACATTAAGAGCATTTAGAAATCTTCGAAACGAGACTCCAATTTTAACAATAAATGTTGGAGGAAATCGCGGAATACTTTCAGAGATAACACTAGATGATTTCGATGATGCAGTTACAGCAATTGGAAAAGATGACATTTGGTTGGATAAAAGAACAAGAGTCGTAGCATCTTGTAATGGAGAAGAATTTTCACCTGCATTAAATGAAATTTATGTAAATCGCAAAAATCTAACAAAAACAGCAGAGTTTGAAATTAAATTCCAAAATGACACAGTAAAACAAAAAATGGATGGAGTGATAATTTCAACACCTAGCGGATCTACAGGACATTCTTTTTCAATTGGAGGTCCATTATTGCATGAGAGTCTAGATGTTCTGATAATAACACCAGTTGCTCCAGTACATAGATTACCGTCAATTGTAGTTCCAGATGAAAAAATTGAGATAAACTGTTCACATGATTGTAACATAGTAATGGATGCACAAATGATAAAATCATCTGAATTTGATCAAAAAATTACAATTAAGAAATTTAAAAAACAAGCAGTTTTTGTTAGGTTAAAGAAAAAAGGTCTAAGACAAATGAATAAACTTGGATTCTAAAATTTTAGATGCTACTGCATTTTATGCAGGAATACCATTTGTTTCTAATGATTCTTTTATGACAACTAGTATTGTATATGAAGAAATTCAACATATCAAAGCAAAACAAGGTGCACTTGAGATGTTACAACAAACAAATAGACTTCAGATTAGAGATCCAAGTGAAAAAAATATGGCCATTGTCAAAGATGCATCAATAAAAACAGGAGATAGCACAACAATTTCCAAACAGGATATGTCAATCATTGCATTAGCATTAGAAAATGATTGTGAACTGATTACAGATGATTTTGCAGTTACAAATGTTGCAAAACAGCTAAAAATTCAAACTTCTCCGTTAATGACTAAAGGAATTAAAACTGTTGGAAAATGGATAAGTTATTGCTCAATATGTGGAAAAGAATTTTCAAAAGAAAAAGAATGCCCAATATGTGGAAATAAATTAAATAGAAAATTAATTAAAAAATCAATTTAAGATTCATGTAATGTTTTTTGTCCTGATTTTTTAAAATTTTTATTCTTATTTTGTAACATTTTTTTAATTTTTTTTGCTTTTGCTTCACCTAATCCAGGAGTTTTTGCCAGTTCAGTTACAGGTGCACATAATACATCAAGAGGAGTTCCAAATTTTTCTAGTAATCGAATAGCAGATTTTTCAGCTACCCCAGGAAGACTACACAAAACAGAAAGTTGTTGTTTTTCAATATTGTTTGATTTTTTAATTTTTTTAAGAAAAGGTCCTTTTGTCAACTCTTTTCTTGTAGAAAGAGACACTAGGAGTTTAGCAGTATGTGTTGCACTTGGAGTAGGAATTACTGGAATTTTAAATTCTAATGCGACAGTGGATAATGCACCATAAAATATCAAAGGATTATCTGTTAATTCTTCAATTTCATCCACATTTCCTTCAACCAACAAAATCGGATGTTGATAATGTTCAGTTAATCTACTACATTGATCAAACAATCTACCATCAAATATGGAAGAAAGTAAATCAGCAATAGTTTTTCTTTCGACCACTGTTTCAGGAGCTACAATATAATCACCGATTACAAGTGTTTTAATCTCAGTTTTCACACCAATTGCAGCTAAAAGTTTTGGAATACCACTCTTTTTTTCTCGTTCGTCAACAATAATTCGTAATTTTTCTATCTCCACAATTATGTAACGTATTCTATGTTAAAATTTGTTAAGGTGTTATGATGAAGGTTTTTCACCACTAGGTGGATTTGGATTCTTCAACATTTCTTGAATTTTTTGTTCTTGTTCTTGTAGACTTGTTTTAAGTCGTTCTTCTTGTTTTGCCAACACAGTAGATTTTGTTTTAGATAGCTCTTTTTTTTCTTCTAATTCATCTATCAAAGATTTTTTATCAGATTTAATTAGAATTGAACCTGCATATTTGAAAACTTGATCACCATCAGATGCTTTTTTTAATTCCTCTAGTGCTCTATCAGATTCTGCATTTTCCATCTCAACTTGTTGTTTTTGCATTAGAATTGATTGTAAGTTTTGTTGAGATTGTTGCATTTTTCCAATTTGTTCTTGTAACCATGGTGGCATTTGTTGTCCTGCTGACATGATTTAGAATTTATTATTCTTCTATTATACCTTTACAGAGTTTATGGTGTCATATGATGCCTGCAATAAGCGTAATGTGGAATTTAGATTTGCACGTAAATGAGGCAGATGGTGCGATTCTAGTTCGATTATAATTTCTTTATCAAGAGAAATTTTTGTTTTTGTAGGATTTTCAGGATAGAATTCATTATCAGTGTTTATTGATTGATAAATTGAAGAATTTTCTTTGTCTGAAGAGAATTGAATTTTGGCACTAAAGCTTAACGTCATATGCAGTGCCAGCTATTTTTAGTCCACATTTTTTACAAGCCCAAATTCCAACTGCTTCACGAATGACGGGACCTCCACATTCAGGGCATTTTCTTTTCTGCTTCATCAAATGATGAACTTGAGTGAATTGTTTACGAATCTTAATTCCATATCTTGGTCCAAGTCCTTTTAGTGTAGTTTGTTTTTTTGCCATATCTAATTACCACTTTATTTTGATTGTTTTATAATCTCTCGTATTTTGGAACCTACTTTGATTGACATTTCAGAACATTTGATCAGTTCTTCCTGAGTAAATCCATCTGAACCACCTTTTTGTAATGCAACAACATTACCATCAGAATTTGTTGTAATTGTAATTCGTGCATCCATTATAGCCCATTCTTCAATAGTAGGATCAACTATAATGAAATTATCAATTTTTGCCATTGTTACAGATACAGGTAATGTTGTAATAGGAGGTTCAGTAAATTCACCTTCAATTTTAACCGGAGCATCATCTTGCATTTCATATTTAGGAATCTTACACGCATTGATTGCAGCGGTAGATGCGTATGAGCATGCATCAAACAAATTACCATCATGATCAGTTACAGCATTATCACAAAATACACCAATTACTGATTTGTCTTTTTCTAAAACTAATTGTTTCATGTCTAACATTCCACTTTCTCTAATACCTCTATCAGTGACTCTTGCCAATTCAACAACAGGTGGTTGTGGAGGACCAGTTTCAGCAGAAGGATGTGCAATTGGTAAAATTTCTGCAGTACAAATTAGCATTCCTTTATCACCGGTATCTGGAAATGGACGCTCAGGTTGAACTTTTACACCGGCTACAACTTCAGTATCACCTAATCTTGCACGTGCAGACCCTTCAGCCTTTGGAATTACTCCGATATCTATAGTTAATTTACGTGGTTCATCAAATTGACGACCGTCAACACGTTTTCCTTCTTTAAGTAAATCAAGAATTTGATTCTTCTTTAATTGATCAATTATTAGGCCGTCACTCATTGTTTTTCACCACTTGCAAAGAATTTGTCTTGTAAAGCTTTTTTCTGTATTTCATAAACCTGATTACAGCCATCAATTCCAATTTCAATACATTGTTTATACTCTTCAGGAGTCAAAACGCCATCTAATTGTAATAATGTAATCTTTTTCAAATTTGGCATATAACCAATTGGAAGATCTGCTTGACCTGCTTGGTCTTCTTCATTGTTTACATCTAAGATAACAGCATCAGCAGCTTTTCCTGCTGCACATCCAGCAACTAAATCACGCATAGGAATTCCAGCATCAGCTAATGCAACAGATGCACCAGTTAAAGCTGCACATCTTGTACCACCATCTGCTTGTAACACTTCCATGAAAACATCAACTGCAGTTCTAGGAAATTCTTTTAACATTACTGCAGGTTCCAATGCTTCTTTGATGACTTTACTAATTTCAACTTCTCTTCTTGATGGTGCAGGATTTTTTCTTTCACCAACAGAAAATGGGGCCATGTGGTATCTACAACGTAAAATTCCTGTATCAGTATCAGACATGTGTTTTGGATGTACATCTCTTGGACCATACACACCTACAAGAATTTTGTTATCACCAAATTCAATGTATGCCGAACCGTTAGCATTTTTTAAAACTCCAGCTTTAATGGTAACTTTTCGGGTTTCGTTGACTTTTCTTCCGTCACAACGAATTCCGTTTTCATCTAATAATACAATATCTGTGTCTCTTCCACCCATTTTTATTCACTTTTTGATTCCAACATTTCATTTACTTGATCAGTTAAATTTGCAACGTGTGCTTGTTCTTCGATCAATTCAATTGCTTGTATCGCCTTTAATAATCCATTTGAATCTTCAGATGAGACAACAAGTAATCCATTTTGACCAATAGTAACTTGACTGTTAGTTGATGACTCAATCAATTGTATCATTGAGCCTCGTTTGCCAATTAATCTAGGAACTTTATTTGGAGAAATTTTTACTAACTCACCTGAGTCAATTTTACCAAGTTCACGACCACTAATTGTGATAAGTGGATCACGAGTCATATCAGCATTGACAATTCTTGCAGCAATTAAATCACCTTTTGTTAATTTAGAATTCATATCATCAGAACTTGAAGAATAATCTCTACCGAAAACATCACTAGCTGGAAGCATTCCAACATAACAAGAATTAATGTCTGCAGTCCAAGATAACGAGGAATGAGATGCGATTTTTCCAATTACTAAATCATCATCTTTTGGAATGTAACCACCAGTAAGTGGAATTACTCTAACACTTCCATCATGTACATCAGATAAACCAACAATAGTTGATACGATTTTATCTCCGACCTGAATGGTGTTTTGTTCAGCTCTGTAAGGACCAGATGTGATTACTTCACCAGGAATTACATGACGTTTTCTTTCGTTACTCATTTTTGTACCTCAACGTTTGCAGTACCTTTTGTAATTGCACCTAGTCTGTCTATCACGTTTGGTCTTGCGGCAGCGGGTATTTCAAGTATTGCTTTTAATGAGCCATTTGGTTGCCAATCTTCTTTTTTTAGACTTCCAGTTGATTTTAGTACGGTGTAAGATTGTGCCACATACTGCGCTGGAACAGATATTTCAAGAGTTAGATTTTCAGTCTTCAATGGAATGATAGGTCTTAATTTTTCAACAATATCTTTAATTTGTTCATCAGGATTTTTGAAAGGATCTACAGATACACGACCATCAGTCATTGCTTGTTCAATTCTTAGTGGAGGATGTGGAAGATGTGTTCTAGGATCTACGTACGTTTTAGAAATGAAAGTTACAATTTGTTTACGCTTGTCTGAAGTCATTTTTTTTCTTTGTTCAGTGGTAAGATTCAGTTCTCCTTTTTGCATCATGATTTCAGCAATTTTTGTTGGGTCATCAGTTTTGAAGACTTTGAGAAGTAATTCATTAGATGCACGTGTTCCTTTTCCAGAGTTGGTGTAAATTTCGTCAGATACGAGTATTTTTGATATTTCAGAAATTTTGCCTAATTTGTAATCAAATGCAGGATCAGGTTTTACCAAGATTTCAAATTTTTCGGTTTCATAACTATATTTGACAACGGTGACTTTATCCATAATGTATGGATCAAAGCATATTCGTATTTATTTCTGGTGAAATAAGTCTACATTTTTATTAGTACAGTCTGTTTTTTGATTAAGATTTGTCTCTAGAAATTATTAATGAAAATGAAGAAAAAGTGTCTGTAAAGATTAAAGGTGTACCACTTCAATATGCCAATGCATTAAGAAGGATTTGTCTAAATGGAGTTCCAATTTATGCTGTTGAAAGTGTTGATATGTTAGAAAATTCATCGGTATTAGCAGATGAAGGTGTAGCTCATAGAGTTGGTTTAATTCCTTTGAAAACAGACTTGGAATCATCTAAGGCAGATAATGAAAATGACAAAATTATGCTTACATTAGATTCAGGAATTTCAGATGAGACAAGAACTATTCTTTCTGGAGATTTAAAGTCTCAAGATAGTAATGTAGTTCCTACATCAGATGATATACCTATAGTTACACTTGCACCAGGTCAATCAATAAAATTCGAAGCACATGCAAGATTAGGTAAAGGAACTGAGCATGCAAAATGGAATTCAGCAAATATTGTCACACTAACAGAATCTGACAAAGATGATGAAAGAATTCTAACAGTTGAATCTACAGGTGCGTTGAATCCAAAACACATCATTTTATCAAGTGTAGAACAATTAGCAAGTAAATTATCCGAGTTTAAGACCACAATATCGGAAATTAAGTAAGAGAACATATTCTATTATATTTGGGTAAATTGGCGAATTGACTTATGGTAACACAAGCTAAAGTAAATACGCTGAAGATCTTGAAAAAAGCATCTAAAGAAAATGATGCTCCAATTTGGGCCAAAGTTGCAGATTTTGTTCAAAAATCAAGATCTAACCAAAAAATAGTAAATCTGACAAGAATTAATCAGACAACAGAAGACGGAAATGCAGTAGTAATTACTGGTAAAATTCTGGGAACAGGCAATATTTCACATAAAGTTTCAGTTTCATCATTTTCAATTTCTAACGCTGCTGCAAAAAAAATCATAGAATCAGGTGGAGAAGTTTTAAAATTTTCAGAAATGATAGAAAAATTTCCAACAGGTAAAGGAGTTAAAATAATTGGCTAAATGGAATAACAGAAAGTCTCAACCTGAACAGCAACAAGTAGTTGACTTAAGTAAACCAATAGTAGTTGATGGTACACATTTGATTGCAGGCAGACTTGCATCAAATGTTGCAAAGTTATTGAGAAAAGGAAACAGAGTTACAATTGTTAATTGTGATAAAATTATGATGAGTGGTAAAAAATTCAGTATTATTGGAGAGTATGAAGAATTTTTAAAAATTAACAGTATTATCAATTACAAACATGGACCTAAACATCCTAGAAGACCAGATACAATAATTTCAAGAATGATTAGAGGAATGCTTCCATTTGAAGACAAACCATCAGGTAAGACTGATTTTGCTAGATTGAGAACTTACATTGGAGTTCCAAAAGAAGTAAAAGGCTTGGAAAAAATTCAATTTGAAAAAGCAAAAATAACAAAAGATTCATCACGATACACAACAATGGCAGAGATTAGTAGATACATTGGAGGAACCAACTTTTGATTCCTAAAACAGAGATTTACTATGCATCAAGAAAAACATCTAGTGCACATGTATTCATTACAAAAGGTGTAGGAAAAATTAGAATTAACAATATCCCACTAGAAATGATTGAACCTGAATCCTCAAGAGAAGTAATTCTGGCACCATTAGAAATCATTGGTGAAGAAATTAGAGATAAAGTTGACATTTCAATCAGAGTTAGAGGAGGAGGTTTCATGGGACAAGCATATGCATCTGCAACTGCAATGTCAAGAGCTTTAATTGGTTGGACAAAATCTAAAAAAGAACCAAAAGATCATCCATTTAACAAATCAACACGTCAGCAACTAAGAGAAAAAATTGCAGATTATGATAAATATTTGATCAGTGGAGATGCAAGAAGAAAAGAACCAAAGAAATTTGGCGGCCCTGGTGCAAGAAGAAGAAAACAGAAATCATACAGATAGTCTTTTCAGAAAATTTTTTGTATTTATTCAAAAATTGATATTCTAGAAGAATTTTTTTCGAAATTTTCTATTTTTTCATCTTCTTTGAGAGTAAGATCAATATCATCTAGACCTTCTAACAATCTAGTTTTTCTATGAGAATCAATTTGAAAATTTATCGATTCACTACCAAAATTGATTGTTTGAGACTGTAAATCAAGTTCAATTTTATCCTTGAATTTTAATAATTTTTTAATATTTTCAATATCTAAAATAATTGGTAAAACACCATTTTTGAAGCAATTACTATAGAAAATATCAGCAAACGAAGGAGATATGATTACATCAAAACCAAAATCTTTCAAAGCCCAAACTGCATGTTCTCTTGATGAACCACAACCAAAGTTTTCGTTTGTTACAAGTATTTGGGAATTCTGATAATGTAAATCATTTAAAATGAAATCGTCTTTTTCCTTTCCGTCATGATTGAATCGCCAATCATAAAAAAGAAATTTTCCAAATCCAGATTTTGTAATAAGTTTAAGAAATTGTTTTGGAATTATTTGATCTGTATCTACATTTGCTTTATCAAACGGAGTGATGATACTATTAATTTTAGAAAATGGTTTCAAGATTTAACACCATTCTCTCACATCAACAAAATGACCAGCGATAGCAGATGCAGCTGCCATAACAGGGCTAACAAGATGAGTTCGTCCACCAGAACCCTGTCTTCCTTCAAAATTTCTATTAGAGGTACTAGCACATCGTTCACCCGGTTTTAAGATATCAGGATTCATTCCAAGACACATACTACAACCAGATTCTCTCCATTCAAAATTTGCATCTTTGAATATTTTGTCTAATCCTAACTTCTCAGCCTCAAGTTTTACCATTTGTGAACCAGGAACAACCATTGCGTTGACATCTGAATTAACTGTTTTACCTTTTACAATTTCTGCAGCATCTTTCAAATCTTCTAAACGTGCGTTTGTACATGAACCAATGAAAACTCTGTCAATTGGAATTTCCACGATAGCAGTATCAGGTTTCAAATCCATGTAAGACAAAGCCTTTTTTGCACTTTCAATTTGTATTTCATTATTTTGACCAAAATCTTCAGGAGTAGGAATTTTTCCGGTTACATCAGATACCATTGCAGGATTTGTTCCCCAACTTACTTGTGGTTCAATTTGTTCTACATCAATTGTGAAACTTTTATCAAATTTTGAGTTAGGATCAGACATTAGATTGTTTTTCCATTCATCAACAAGTTCATCATAATTTTTTGGAGTGTATTCCCTATTATTGAGATAATCATATGTTTTTTCATCAGGTGCGATAAGACCTGCTCTTGAACCTGCTTCAATTGACATATTGCAAATAGTCATTCGTTGTTCCATGGATAAATCACTTATTGCATCTCCACGATATTCTAATACATGACCAGTGCCTCCGTCAGTTCCAATCTGTTTGATTATACTTAGAATTATGTCCTTAGATGTCACTGCAAATGAGTTTTTACGTTTACCGGTAGCTAAAATTTCAAATGTTTTTGGTTTTTCTAACCAAAGTGTTTGGGTTGCAAGTGTATGTTCAACTTCACTTGTTCCAATTCCAAATGCAAATGCACCAAATGCACCTTGAGTGGAAGTATGACTATCACCACACACAATTGTACTTCCAGGTAAGGTAATTCCTAATTGTGGACCTATTACATGTACAATTCCTTGATTAGGATCATTAATTCCAAATAGCTTTATTCCAAAATCCTTACAATTTTTTTCCAAAGTTTTGATTTGTGTTGATGAAGTTTCGTCAATCATTGGTAAGCTCCTATCAGTAGTAGGAACATTGTGATCAATTGTAGCCACAGTCAAATCAGGGCGCCTTACCTTTCGGTTGTTAACTCTTAATCCATCAAAAGCCTGAGGAGATGTTACTTCATGGATAAGATGACGATCAATGTAAATTAATGAAGGTTCATTTTCTCTTTCAACTACAACATGAGAATTCCAAATTTTCTCAAATAATGTTTCAGTCATTTGATAATTTACCTTTTGTACTTGAAAAGACCACCAGCAGCAATAATTTTTGCAATTATTTCTGAAAAAGGTTTCATAGAATATGATTCATTTTTTGTGATGTTTTTTATCTCATTTTTTTCAATGTTAATTTCTAGTTGATCAGAATTTGATATTTTTTTGTATGTTTCTTCATCTACTTCAATAGGTAACAAAAATGCCCCATCAACAGAGTTTCTATAAAATATCCTTGCAAAAGATGTAGCAATTACGGCTTTTATTCCACATGTTGAGAGTGCAATAGGTGCATGTTCTCTTGACGAACCACAACCAAAATTTTTTCCTGCAACAATGAAATCTCCGTCCTTAACCTTTGATGGAAATTCAGGATCTAATCCTTCCATTGCGTGTGTTGCTAATTCATTGTAATCATGGATTTTTAGATATGTTCCAGGGATTATGACATCAGTGTCAATATTATCCTGTTCATATTTTATTACATTTCCAATCAATTCAAATCCCTCGGGTCAGTTAATTTTCCAGTTACAGCTGATGCAGCAGCAACTTGTGGAGAAGCAAGATATGTCTGAGATTCGACATGACCCATTCTACCAGGGAAATTTCTGTTTGTGGTACTAACACAAATTTCATCTTTTGCTAATACACCCATATGAGCACCACAACATGCACCACATGTAGGTGGACCTACAGTGACACCCGCATTTAGAAATATTTCAATCAAGCCATCTTTTACAGCTTTTTTGTATATTGAAATTGCCGCAGGCAATACTTCAGTTCGTATTTTTACTTGTCTTCCCTTGAGGATTTTAGCGGCTGCTAAAAGATCTTCATATTTTGCACCAGTACAAGAACCAATGTATGATTTATCTAATTCAGTAGAAGACAGTTCCCTAGCAACAGTAATGTTGTCAGGAGAAAATGGTTTTGAAACGGTAGGTTCTAATTCAGATGCTTCATACTCGAAAGTTTTAGAATACTCTGCATCAGAATCTCCGTGGAATTCTGAAACATTGGTTGCGCCTCTTTGAGTTAGATATTCAACTGTTTTTTGATCAGATTCAATAATTCCATTTTTTGCGCCTGCTTCAGTAGTCATATTACATAATGTCAATCTACTTTCTACAGACATTTCATCAATTCCTGTTCCACCAAATTGCATAGTGTTGTATGCTCCGCCATCATTTCCAATATCTCCAATAACGTTGAGTATGAAATCTTTAGCCATTACATGTGGAGGTAATTTTCCATTAAGTTTGAAATAATATGTTTCAGGTACTTTAAACCAAATTTCTCCGTTCAATAATACATATGCAACATCAGTATGGCCTAATCCACAAGCAAATGCACCCAATGCACCAGTAGTGTTAGTATGAGAGTCACCGCCAACATAGACATCTCCAGGATTGACTAACGCCTCTTCATGAGATAATGTATGACATATTCCATATTGTCCCATTCCATACTTGAAATGTTTTTTGATATCATATTTTTTTGAGAAATTTGATAATTTTACAATATTTTCTGCAGAAATTTTTTCTGCAGATGGAACAAAATGATCTTCAGCAATCCAAACTTTTGAGGGATCATGTAATTTTGATGTATCAATTCCTTGTTTTTGTAATTTATCAAAAACTTTCAAAACTCCAGGTCCAGAAACATCATGTACCATAACCTTATCGACCTTAGCAAATACAATATCATCCGGAGAAACGGTATTTTTCTCAGAAGCACGAGCTAGTATTTTTTCAGTTATGTTCATAAACGACAATGCCATCGATTGAGATTAAAAGCTTTTCAGAACAATAATTAGAGAATAAGATGTAAAATATCTATGAATTTGACAGTAATTCCATTAACATCAATAAAAAAGACAGAAAAATTTTGCTTTTTTGATGAACTGAAGAATATAATCAAGAGCAGCAAAGTTGTAATCAAAGAAGGAGATATCTTAGTAATCTCAAGTAAATTTATCTCGAATTCACAGGGACGAATTTTAGAGATAGAAAAATCAAGGGTTTGTGAAGAAGCAAAAAAAATTGCAAAAAAATTCAATACTAACGAAAAATTTATGGAAATTGTTTATAGAGAATCAGATAAAATCTTAGGAGGAGTAGCAGGATTTGCCATGGCAACTACAAATGGAATATTGGCACCTAACGCTGGAATTGATAAATCAAATTCTAAAGGAACAAAAATTATCTTGTATCCTAATGAACCAGATAAATTTGCTGAAGAATTAAAAAGAAAAATTTTTCTTGAGTTAAAATTACATGTTGGAATAATCATAGTGGATAGTAGGTTAATGCCTGCAAGAATTGGTACAACAGGAGTTGCAATAGCATGTGCGGGAATAGAACCAACAAAAGATTTACGTGGAGAAAAAGATTTGGATGGAAACCCACTAAAAGTTACATTTCAAGCAACTGCGGATAATTTAGCATCTATTGCAAATCATAAGATGGGAGAAGGGGATGATTTACACCCAATAGCAATTGTTAGAGATTCAGGATGTGAATTGACAAATAGAAAAATTGTTTCTGATGAAATGATAATTCCTTATGAACAATGTGTATACATTAGAAGTTTTTCTAGTTAACCCATTCCAAGTTTACGAAGCATACCTTGCATTTGTCTTCCTTTAGATGCTTTCATCATTGATTTAGAATTTTTATAATTTTTTATTAATTCCTTAACTTCATGCTCAGGCCAACCAGAACCACGTGCAATTCTTTTGATTCTAGATGAATTAAGTAGATCAGGATCAGCTTTTTCTTTTGTATTCATACTCTGAATAATGTATCTCCATTTGTCCATTCTTTGTTCCATAACTTCAAGTTGATCTTCTTTTACCATTCCTGATAATCCAGGCATTGTTTCCATTAAACTTTGAAGTGAACCGACTTTGGTAACTTCCTCAAGTTGATAGAAGAAATCTTCCATGTTCATTTTACCACTTGATATTCTTTTCATACGAACTTCATCTGCTTCATCACCAAGTCTTTTTGCAAGGTCAAGTACAGCTTGAACATCACCCATTCCCAAAAGTCTGCCAACAAATCTAGTAGGTGAAAACTGTTCTAAATCATCAATTCTTTCACCGGTTCCAACATACATTACTTGTGCACCTGTTGCAGCAGATGCTGCTAGAGCACCACCACCTTTTGCAGAACTATCAAGTTTTGTAATGACTATGCCTCCAACAGGAACAATTTTGTTAAATGCTTCAGCTTGCGAGAAACATTGTTGACCAATTGTACCGTCAATTACTAATAATGCTAAGTCAGGATTAGATACTTTGGAAATTTCAGTCATTTCATCAAGAAGATCTTTTTCTTCTTTATGACGACCTGCAGTATCAATCAATACTACATCAATATTCGAATTTTCAAAATGTTTTAAACCATTTTTCACAATTTCAGCAGAATCTTTGTTGTTTTCTTCGCCATAAACTTCAACATTAGATTTTTCACAATTTGTTCTTAATTGAACTAAGGCACCAGGTCTGTAGGTATCTGCACCAATAGCACCAACACGATATCCTTGTTTTGTAAGAAATTTTGCTAGTTTAGATGATACAGTAGTTTTACCACTTCCTTGAATACCAAGCATCAAAACTTTGTTAATTTTTCCGGATTTGAAATGAAACTCAGTATCATTTCCTAATAATTTTGATAATTCATCATAAAGAATTTTTACAATGTGATCTTTTCGTGACAGCCCAGGAGGAGGAGTTTCATTAATACATCGTTCTTGTAGATTTTTTGTGATCTCAAGAACTAATTTTACATTTACATCAGATTGTAAAAGTGACCGTTGTACATCTTTTGCTAATTCTTTAATTAATTCTTCATCAATCCCAGAAGAGCTTACGATTTTTTTAATGGCGGTTCTTAAACCATCTTTCAAATTATCAAGCATTATCTTTTAATTTCGCCTCCAATATTTCAAATCTTCCCCTATAACCATCCCATTCAGTTCTTGAATCTTGAATAAATAACGGTTTTTTAAATAATGGACAATTTGTTACAAATGTTTCAGCTTCACCACCTTCAAAATTTAGATTAAACCCGAATTTGTTTTGTAGATTTTCAAGAGTTTTTAATCCATTTTCATCAATTTTTTGTCCAAGCCATGAATCATCCAAACCATCACAGCTCACACTAGAAATAATATATTCAAAATTTTCTTCCAATAATTCTTTCATGTAAGATTCAGGATTTTTATTCCATAATGGAGATATAATTTCTAGATCATTTTTTTGGCAGATTAAAGAAAAATTATCTTTTTGGTATTTACTGAGTATTCCACCATGAACAATTCCTTCAATGGAATACTTTTCTTTTGCTAAAGTGATCAATTTTTCAAGTTTTTTAAATTCAGTTTCATTTTCAACAGATGGAATTTCTTCTATTAATTGTGGAATCTCCATAGATTCAGATTGTAATGTAGTGAATTTTATGTTTGGATGGTGAAGTAAATGACTTTCATCAGAATGAGGATATAATGTTAATAATACATCAACAGAATGTGATAATTTTTTTGCAAGATGAATTGCGTATGTACTATCTTTTCCACCAGAAAATAAAGCAGCTAATTTCATTTTAAAATAAAAAATAGGATGCCTCAAAACTCATAATCTTCATCAGAAATCAGTTGGCTTTTCCAATCATCATTAGCATCCAATTTAGGATGTTTTAATTCGCATGATTTTAGTTCTTCCCATAACATTCCAATATTCAATATCCTGACCTTGTTCTAATTTTCCATCAACCTCTTCATCAACCATTTGAATGTCAACGGTCTCAAATGTTTCTCCATCCATAACTTGGATTTCAGAACCAGTCATTGAAATGATTTGTCCAACTCTTTTATCAATTAGTGGAACATGCACTTGCATACTTACAGGACCTACATGTGGGCGTTTTGCACCATCAAAAACACCTACTCCAACAATACGTGCCTTTGCTGCACCATGTTTTCCAGGTTTGCTTGTATCATATTCAGATATTCTACAAGGTTCGCCGGTTGGTTGATCACCAACAGGTAGTAAAATGTAAGAACCAATTTTTAATGAACCCAAATCAGAAGGTTTGCTCATAACAAAATAATTTTTGAGGGGTATTTACCTTTTTTTATTTCATTGTTTCAAGAATTGAGAGACTAACTAGATTATTCATTACAATTCCTTTTCTGCAAATATCACGTCTAGTTTGTTCGCAGTATTTGTTATCACTTTGATGACTCTTGTCACTTGAAATCTCTAACATTACAATATGATCGCTGTATGGAAATGCAAATTTTGGAGATTCCTTCGACAATAACGTCATGTTTCCAAATCCAGCACGGTATACTTTCTCTCTTCTAGCAACATGAGCAGATACATCTCTCAAATCTGATTTTGAATCCCCGTATTCCAAATAGTAAATTGATACAAAGTTTGTTTTTTCAGTTAACGGTCTTTCAAAGATAGTATCATCCACTTTGAATAAGAATGAAGGTTTATCGGTCTCTTGAGCGAGAATTTCTTTGGAAATTTTTTCAGGATCTTTGAATTTTGCTAATATGTAATGATTTGACGAAGTCAAAAAGTAAGGCTTACTGTCTTCAGAAAAGGTGGCGGTGACAAAATACAGAGATTCTATGTTTTTAGATGTAACCCAACTATCCTTTAATTCAATTGAGTCATGGTCATGGAGGTATGGAGCACAGACATATCCGCCGGTAGTTTTTGGATTATCGGTCATGAATCTCAAAATTGGCTAAAGTAATTAAATTTGTTCAAAAATGTACAAAACTAATAATTAATAAATAAAAAAAATATCAAAAAAGATGTCCCCACTTAGCTCAGCCTGGTAGAGCTTCCGACTGTAGTTGTCGGCTTAGGGCTGAATAACAGTAGTCTACTAGGCATACAGAAATCGGGTTGTCGAAGGCTCAAATCCTTCAGTGGGGACCATTTTTTAATTAAGGATTAATTACTGCGCGTCCCAAAATTTTTCTATTCTTTAGATCATCTAAAGCACCAGTTGCTTCATCTAAAGTATAATGTTTTGATACAATTGGATTGATAACACCTTGTTTTGCAAGTTCAATTAATTCAACCATATCTTTGTAGTTTCCAGTATAAGCACCTTGAATTGTGATTGCCTTTAATGGTACAGATACTAAAGGTAAGTCTACAGAACCACCAAACAGACCAACTAAGATGATATTTCCGCGTTTTCTAATTACAGACAGATCAAGTTTTACAGTTGGAGGTGCATTTACAAAGTCAACTATACTATCAACACCTTTTTCATTACAAATAGACATTATTTTTTGTGATGCATCACTTTCTTTTGTGTTAATTACATCAGTTGCACCCAATTCTTTTGCAGTTTTTAATTTCTCATCATCAATATCTGCACAAATGATTTTACATTTTGCCATATGGCTTGCTAGCTGAACACCCATCAAACCTAAACCACCTGCACCAACAATTAAAATTGATTCAGGATTATTTACTAATGCTTTTTTGATTGCAGTGTAAGCAGTTAATCCAGAGCATGCTAATGAAGATGCTGAATCAGGATTTACATCACCAATATTTGCTAAAAATTTGTAATCAGGAATAATAATTTTTTCAGCGTATCCTCCATCTTGAAAAACACCTAATGATTGTGGAGTTTCACACAAATTTGTATCTCCTTTTTTACAAGAAGTACATTCACAGTTTTTTGGTCCAATCCAAGGGTAAACTAAGACATTATCACCAATTTTCACATCTTGTACAGAGTCACCAATTTTTTCAATAGTACCAACAACCTCATGACCAGGAGTTACAGGGAATTTTACGCCTCTATCTGTAACTTTCATGAATCCATCACCTGTGTCATATCCACCTTCCCAAAGATGAAGATCACTGTGACAGACTCCTGTTGAGATAACTTTGATTAATACTTCAGTTCCTGAAGGGTCAGAAATTTCAACTTGATTTAGTTCAAGTGGTTTATCAGGTTCGATTATTCGTGCCGCTTTCACAAAAGGCATTTTTTATTTTATAATATAAGAGTTGACTGATTATGAAAAGAAAATAGAGCCGATAGATATTATTCAATTAGAATGTGGGGAACTTGTGAGTCAGGAAGAAACAAAATCACTTATTTCCAAAGTTCCAATAAATGTATTATTTAATCCTGAAGGAATTCAAAAAAGGGATGTTTGGGATATAGATCTTATTCAGATTTTATCAATGTTATTAAAAATTCTTGAAAAGACCGATAAAAAAGATCTCAGAGTAGCAGGAATGGCGGCATTATCATCTTCATTAATTTACAAATTGAAAGTAGAGAGTATTTTTGCATTACAAAAAGCAGCAATGGAAAAAAAGCCTCTTCGACAGAGAACTGACGTAGACATAGATATTTTGGAATTTCCATATAGACATGAATCAACTTATCCTGTTAGTTTAGACGAATTATTGGATTTACTTGAAAATCTAATTGGAACAATAGCAAATCCTAGAGAGAGAAAGGGTAACAAATTAAGATTTGAGCCAATAGAACCACCAGATTTTAAGAAGATTTTCAATAATCTTGAGAATATTATAGGAGAGTATCAAGACTTAGTGTTAAGAAAGCTCCAGGCAAATGGCTCACTTTTACTTGAAAAGATTGTAGAAGAGTTGGATACAACAGATTCTATTAGATGTTTTTTTGCGATATTATTCTTGGCAAGAGATGAGAAAATAGATATTCTGCAAGAAGAAGGAGAAGAGGAAATTAGGGTCACCCTAATCAAACAATAATTTACAATTTGATCAACGATATGAAAAGGATGATTTTAAGTCAATTTCAAAGTGGAGATATTCATGGTTAAGATTGATAATGAAAATGAGGCAACTGCACGAATAGAATCTGCACTATATTCAGCAGGAAGACCTCTAAGCGTAGAAGATCTTATCAGAGCATCAGGAACAGAATCAAGAAAAACAACATTGAATTTACTAACAAAACTTATCCAAAAGACAAAATCATCTTTCAAAGCAATCGAGATTACAAATTTGCCAGATGGCTCATATGTTTTTCAACTAAAACCAGAGTATAGTTCAACAATTGGAAGGAAGTATGCATCTAGACCGATGTTAGCAAAAGCAACACAAAAAACATTATCTTACATTGCATATGAACAACCAATTTCTAGTAAACAGCTAGTAGAAGTTAGAGGTACAGGAGTTTATTCACATTTGAAAGATTTAACCCAACTTGATTTTATAGAACATCAAACGGTTGGAAGATATAAAATTTATACTACAACAGAGAAGTTTAGAAAATATTTTGGTATTCAAGGAGATGATGATACATTGAGACAAAAATTATTCAAAAAGGTACGTACTAGAAATACGGCCCCTAGTACAGTGAATTATAATTAATACACGTAAAAATTCACAAATCTTGCGTTTTGTATAAATTAGAGTAATTCAAAAACATTCCATGAAGAAATCTGTAGAGAATCTAAAAACAAGTAAGATTACTGGTGGTCTTAGACATCCATTAAAGACTAGACAGAAATTTGAAACTGACAGATATCCAAACGAAGCAGAAATGGGAGAGGAACAACAAACCATTACAAGAAAGACTAGAGGAAATAATAGAAAAACTGGATTAAAGATTGCAAGCTTTGTAAATTTAGTTATGGCTGATTCCAAAGTAAAAAGATCAAAGATTATCAAAGTTTTAGAAAATCAAACAAACAATGATTATCAAAGACGTGGAATCATTACAAAAGGTGCAATTGTTGAAACAGAAGACGGAAAGTGTAGAATTGTATCAAGACCAGGTCAAAGCGGAACAGTTAGCGGAATTTTAGTAAAGTAGAGATATGAAAGATTACGAACACGTCGTAATCTGGCTTGATTATTTTAACAAGACATTACCACGTAACAAAGGTAGAAGATTATCAAAAGAAAAATGTGTTTTTGATCCATCATTGAAGGAATTAATTGATGCGTCAAATGCTGCAGGATTACAACCAAAAGAAACAGAAGAACAAGTGAGATATCCAAAAAGACCGTATGTCAGATCTGGATACATTGTTCTACCAAAAAAAGAAAAAAAGACAACAATGCTTGAAAAAATTTCTCAAAAATTAGTATCTAAAAGGGCAAAACAATCAAAACAGTAACGAAAATAGCTACGAACTAAAGTTTTGTTGACAGAACTTAATGAAAACTATCAAAACTTCTGAATTGTAATTGCAGGAGGTAGGTGAAGTTATGCACTTAGCCAATAGTGGCAGAGTCATTGTACGACTCAACTCAGAGGTACCTGAAGGTCAAATTCTTTGTGATAGCAATAGTCAAAAAATTGCAAAAGTTACAGAGCTAATTGGACCAGTATCAAGTCCCTTTGCGTCAGCCATACCATTAACAAATAACTTGAGAAAGATTAATGGAAAAAAAGTTTTTGCGCTTGATCAAGCTCCTGCAAAGAAAAAAAGCAGGAGAAGACATAGATGAGTACAATAGAAATACAATCTTGCTGTACTGAATGTAAATCTCCAGTAATAGATGACATTCACAATGGTGAGAGAATTTGTTCCGGATGCGGCATTGTCGTTGATGAACAAATGGCTGATATGGGTCCAGAAACAAAAACATCAAATCTCGAAGATAAAATGAGATTAGCAAGAGCATCTGGACAAACAACACTTGCACAACATGATATGGGAATTGCTACAGACATCTCAATTTCATCCACAGATTTTAGTGGTAAAAAAATTCCAAGCACAGTTTCCAATCAGATGCAAAATCTAAGAAAATGGCAACAAAGAGTTCGTGTAACATCTCCACGTGAAAGAAGACTAACTAATGTTTTAGGAAAGATTTCTGAAACCTGTGTTAGTTGTAGTCTTCCAAAAAATGTGGTAGAAACAGCATCCATGATTTATCGTAGCCTAGATGGAAAAAACATCGAGGTCAAGGGTAAATCAGTCGTAAGCATTACCATAGCAGTAGTGTATATGGCATGCAAACAATGCGGAATTGTTAGATCATTAGATGAGATTTGCAAAAATGTTTGTGCACCAAAAGATGTAAAGGCAAAAACAAAGTTAGCTGCAAAATACTACAGAAATCTTGTTTTAGAGATAGGAAATGTTGTAACCCCAGTAGTTACCATGGACAAATATATCTCAAAGATCGCAAATCTAACTAAAACAGATGTAAGAGTTGAGCGACTTGCTTTAGAGATTGCCGCAAAAACAGAAACCAAAAACATTACAGATGGAAAGGCTCCAAATGGAATAGCCTCAGCTTATCTGTATGTATCATCAGTTTTGTTAGGACAAAATGTTCTACAAAGAGATGTATCAACAGTTTCTGGCATCACAGAAGTTACAATCAGAAATAGAGTCAAGGAGATTCTTTCAACACATAAGATGACTTTGACATTAAGACCTATTTTAGCCAAAAAATAATCCCCCCCTTTCTTCTTTATTTTAGATTAGGATTAGCTAAAATTCGTCGAGATTATATACGAAGATCAGAGGGTAAATTCATGGCAGAACTTGAGATAAAGGATTTACATGTAACAAGAGAAGGTAAAGAAATTCTCAAAGGTGTGAATTTGAAAACTGGTCCAGGTGAGGTTCATGCAATTATGGGACCTAATGGTTCTGGAAAAAGTACATTATCATATACACTATTAGCACATCCAAAGTACGAAGTAACTCAAGGAGACATCCTACTTGATGGAGAGAGTATTTTAGAATTAACAGCAGATGAGAGAGCAAAAAAAGGATTGTTTTTGGGATTTCAATATCCAACAGAAGTTTCGGGAGTAGGTTTTTCACATTTTCTTAGAACATCTTACAATGCACTTAGTAAAGCAATGAAAGGTGAAGAACGTGAAGTGTTCATCACTGTAAGAGAATTTCAAAATTATCTAAAAGAAAATATCAATTCCGTTGGATTAAGAGAAGACTTTCTTTCAAGATATTTGAATGAAGGATTTTCTGGAGGAGAGAAGAAACGTGCAGAAGTATTACAAATGGCAGTACTAAAACCAAAAATTTCAATTTTAGATGAACCAGATTCAGGATTAGATATTGATGCAGTACAATCAGTTGCAAAAGCAATTAGTCAGGTATCAGATAAAGATTCAACAACAATTGTAATTACACATTATGCACGAATTCTTAATTTCTTAGACAAGTTAGACCATGTTCATGTTTTTGCAGATGGTAAAATTTTGAAAAGCGGAGATGCAAGTCTTGCACAAGAACTTGAAAAACGTGGTTATGATTGGGTTCTTGAAGAAGCAAAGTAATAAGAAATTAAAATTATTTTAAATATTAGACAACAAATGAATGATCATGTCTGAAGAAAATAAAAGATACTATTTCAATTTCTCATTTTTTAAAATAGATCCAAAATGGAGATGGATGGCTGATTTGGCAAAAGAGGAATCGGCAAAAGAGTTAGAAAATATTTTAGAAAATGCTCCAGTACAATCTAGAACATATTCAACGCTAGGATTAAGAAATGATGCAGATTTTTTAATTTGGTTCATGTCTGAATCAATCGAAGATATTCAAGAAACAATTTCAAAAATATACTTGACAGTAGTTGGAAAATATATCATGCCATCCATAGTTTATTTTTCATCAACACGACCATCAATATACGCACAAAAAGATAGAATCCATTCATTTGTTGGAGGATTAGAGGCAAAAAAATACACAGTTGTTTATCCCTTTATCAAAACAAGAGAATGGTATCTCTTACCTCTTGAACAACGCAAAGCCATGATGGATGAACATATCAAAGTTAGTCAAAAATATCCACAAGTAGAACTAAACACAACATACTCTTTTGGTATTCACGACCAAGATTTCATGTTAGCATTCGAATCAGATGATCTAAATGTATTTCAAGATATGATTATGGAACTTAGAGGTACCAAAGTTTCAGCATACGTCAAAGAAGATACACCGATGATAGTCTGTGTGAAAAAAGATATAGTCCCTATAATTACGAGTCTTGGATAATGGAAGGACTGAAAGAGTGGGCTACGGTAGTAAAAGCTCTAGAACAAGGAAAACAAACCGTGATTTTAAGAAAAGGTGGTATTTTAGAAACTGCATCAGGATTTAATATTGAATCTAAAAAATTTTTTTTATTTCCAACATGGGAACACCAAGAAACAAAACATGTTAAACCAGAATTTCATGACTTTCTAAATGAAGTTTTAGACAAAAAACCAAAAGTAGGATTTAATAAAATTTCATCATATGCAGAAGTTTTATTTGAAAAAGATATTGAATCTAGTGAAATAATCAATCAATTATCATCATTCCATATTTGGAGTGATTCATACATTCAAGAAAGAAGGAATTGGAAGCCTGAAAAACCAATGAAGGCAGTATTCTTAAAAATAATGAAAGTTCCAGAGTTTGATTTACCGCTAAAATCAGAGTTTTCAGGATGTAAATCTTGGATAGAATTAAATTCAAATTTTCAAGATACAGAATGGATGGTTAGACGTAGAAGAAGAGAATTAGCTTTGGAAGATGATGAGATTGAGAGAAAACTACAAGAGTTCAAGGAGATTGTTAAATGAAATATAAAAAATTAGGAAAAAGTGGAATTGAAGTTTCTGAAATTGGTTTTGGAGCATGGACTATTGCATTAAACTGGTGGGGAAAAGAAATTGATGAAGACGAAGCTAAAAGAATGTTGAAAAAAGCATATGATTGTGGAATAAACTTCTTTGAAACTGGAGACATGTATGGAAAAGGTAAGAGTGAACGATTGATTGGGGAAGCTTTCAAAGATATGAGAAATGAAGTTATAATTTCAACTAAATATGGTTATGATTTTGAACAGGTTAAACAAATAGGACATACAGAATTACCACAACAATTTGATGAGGAATTTACCCGAAAAGCATTAAACAATAGTTTGGACAGATTGAAGACAGATTATGTTGACATGTATGGTTTGCATAATCCAAAAATGCATCATATCAAAGACGATTCCATTTTCAATACATTAGATAGTTTGATTGAAGAGGAAAAAATTAGAACATACCAGATAGCTTTAGGACCAGCAATAGGATGGACAAAAGAGGGGTTAGAATCAATGAAAAGAAAAAATGTAACTGCAGTTCAAACTGTTTTTAATATTTTAGAGCAAACACCAGGAAATGAATTGTTAAACTCAGGTATAGAAAACAATGTAGGAATTTTGGTTAGAGTTCCTGACGCATCAGGAATTCTGACAGGCAAAGTAAATGCAGATACAAAAATTGATGAAAAGGATCATCGTTCAGTAAGAAAAGGAGAATGGATTAAGGCTTCATTGAAAAAAGTTGAACAATTAAGACCAATTGCTGACAGAAATGGATTAAGCATTAAAGAATTGGCTATCAAATTCATCTTATCGAAAGAAGGAATTTCTTCAGTTTTTCCAACGGTAATCAGTGAAGAAGAAATTCAAACATTTTCAGATATGTCAAATGGAAAATATCTGAATAATTCAGATATGAAAGAAATTGACCAACTATACACAAAATGGTGGTCAGAAAATCCATATGAATTGAAAGCTACTCAAGTTGCATAGAATTAGATATTTTACGAATTAATTCTCATTAAGATTTAATTGTAGATAATAGAACATTTCTATGATGGGCTCACATTCGATTTTAGTTTTTTCATTATTGTTAATTTCTTCAATCATTTTTGTATCGGGTTTCAATACAAGTTATGCTGATGAGATCATTGCTACCAGTACAGGTTTTGAGGATTCAACTATACTTGAATTAAAAAACAATAGAGGAAATACTGAAAGCATAGATACGGTAAGAATCTGGCTAAGTGGAGATAATGAATTCAAATCTTTTAAAACTGAAAATGGGTGGATGGGTAAAAATACACCACAAGGAGTAATTGTGTTTACATCACAAACGGAAATAAGCCCAGGTCAATCGGTAAAATTTGGAATTAAAACTATAGAAAATAATCCAGTGATAAATTGGAAAGCATTAGACTCAAAGGGAGAAATAATTAGTTCTGCAAGTACAACAGTAACAAAATCAGAAGCATCTGAAAATAAACCAGAATTAAATGAACCTAAAATTGTTACAATAAAAGAAAATTCAAACTTTAGATTTATTCCAGAAAAACCTGCATCAAATTCTTATTTTAGAGTAGTTGGAGAAGACTTTGTTCCAAACCAATCACTTGATTTCTACATTGCAAATGAACTAAAAGAATCAGTTAAGGTCGATTCAGATGGAAAAATACTATTTACATCTAAATTACCAGCAATTTTTAATGATGAAAGAACTGAATTTGTTTTACGAGATTCAGGAGGAAATGAAAAAACACTCAGTATTAGAATTCCACAATTAGAAAATAGAGAGATTGCAGATGTCATAAAATTATCACTTGGGAATACCCCACAAGAAGCCAAACGTGGAGATATAATTACACTTGATGGAATGGCAACACCAAATACAACATTAACTATTACATCAAAAGATACCAACGGAGATATTCTTGCGATAGATACAATTCAAGTAAGATTTGATGGTAAATGGACATATGATAATTTAATTTCTCCAGATTTAGAATTAGGAGTTGTTTCCATTGAAATTGATGATGGAAAAAGCAAGGCATTAAGAAATGTGGAAGTGATTAGTGCAAAATTAATCAACATTTCAGGTACAGAAACAAGTATTGAAGCAGGGGAGTCTATTACATTTGAGGGTACTGCAATTCCAAATCAAGAAATGTCAGTAATTATTGAAGATGCAATTAATACAGAAATATTCTCCAGAACTGTTTCAGTTGGAGAATCAGGACTAGTCAACTTCAATGTAGAAATACCAAGAGGTTCAGTTGAAGGAACCTACATTTTATCAGCATTTCAAGGAAATGAATCTGGAATTACAACTTTTGGTGTGGGACAGGAACCTGAACCAATATTAATTGTAAGACCAACAAAATTAAATTTTGCAAGTGATGAAATAGTTAATGTTGAAATTCAAGGCCCAGTAAATTCGCAAATTGCAATTATTTTGATTGACTCTGCAGATAGAGAAAAATTTTCAGATACGCTAAATTTGGGACCTGATGGAAAAGAGATGTATAAAATTCAATCAAGCGATTTGCCAAATGGAGCATTTACTTTGAATGCAAAGAGAGGTGAAAGTTCTGGTTCAGCGGTATTTACAATTGGATTGACAACAGGTTCTGGTGCAATTTCAATTCAAACAACTAGAGATGATTACCAACAAGGAGATCAGATTTTAATTCTTGGAAGTACAGGTGCAATCAATGTACTGTTAGATGTTACAATCAGTGATCCTGATGGAAAAACTATAAAGAAAATTGAAACATTTTCAGATAGATTTGGAGTATTCAAAGTAGATAATTTTAGAATTCCATTAGATGCCACAATCGGAACATGGAATATTAATGCAAAAAGTGGTGGAAATTTCAAAGACATTGAATTTTCAGTCTCTGGTGAGAATAAAGAATTAGTCATATTCACAGACAAGAGTAATTACAATACAAATGAATTGATGAACTTATCAGGTTCAGGTGCTAGATTATCAGCAACTGTAACAATCAAAATATTTGATTCAGAAGGAATTAAAATTGATGAACTGAATATTACGGCAAAAAGTAATGGAGAATATCTTACAATGTGGCAGATTCCAGCAGATTTAGAAAGTGGAGAATATGAGATCACCGTAGATGATGGTGCATCAAACACATCCACAAAATTCACGATTAGTTGATCAACTAACGGTTTTTATTTCTCAATTTTTCGTCTAAACTTATGAATCTAAAAGATAAGATTGCAGATTATCCAAATTTCCCTAAAAAAGGAATTTTGTTTAGAGATTTCTCACCAATCCTAGGTGATCCATCAGCACTATCATTTATGATAGAAGAATTTTCAAAAAAGTTCCATCCTAATGACGTGGATGTTTTTGCCGGAATTGAATCTAGAGGATTCATTATAGCTTGTGCTCTGGCACAAAAATATAACAAAGGAATGATTCTCGTTCGAAAGGCAGGGAAATTACCTGGTAAAGTTGTTAAGACATCTTATACTCTAGAGTATGGTAAGGCAACATTAGAAATTCAAAAAGATGTCATTCAAGAAGGACAACGTGTTTTGATTTGTGATGATTTGTTAGCAACTGGAGGTACAGCAAAAGCTGCAGCAAAATTAATTGAAAAAATTAATGGAACAATAGTGGGATTTGCATTCATTATAGAATTACTTGAATTAAATGGTCGAGACAAGATTAAAGATTACAGATCAGAATCATTGGTGGAATACTAATGGAAGAAACTGCAGAAATTGGAATTTTTGGTGGTACAGGAATTTATGATTCAGGGTTATTAAAAGAACCAAAAGAAATTGCCATAGATACACCGTACGGAAAACCTTCTGATACCATAACAATTGGCGAATTCAACGGAAGAAAAATTGCATTTTTACCAAGACATGGAAAAAAACATACAATTCCACCACATATGATAAATTACAGAGCAAACATTTGGGCATTCAAAGAACTAGGAGTAAAAAGAATAATTGCTCCATCAGCGGTTGGAAGTTTAAAAGAAGAATTTGCACCACGAGACTTTGCATTACCAACACAATTTTTAGATTTTACAAAATCACGTAAAGGTTCATTTTCTGAAGATGGACGAGTCATACACATTTCAGTTGCAGATCCATTTTGCCCAGAATTACAAAAAGCAATTTTAGATGTAGCAGACAAACAAGAATTAAAAATTCACAAAGAAGCAACATATGTCTGCATTGAAGGACCTAGATTTTCAACTAAAGCAGAATCAAAATTTTACAAAAGTACGGGTGCAGAGATAATTGGTATGACACTAGTGCCAGAGTGTCAATTAGCAAGAGAGGCACAAATTTGCTATGCATCAATTTCAACAGTTACAGATTATGACGTATGGGCAGAAAAACCAGTCACAGCAAAAGAGGTTATTGAAACATTATCAAAAAATGTTGAATTAACTAAGAAACTCCTTACAGAATTAATTGATAAAATTCCTGTTTCAAAATCATGTTCTTGTGAAAAGGCATTAGAAGAAGCAGAATTTTAATCATCAGCAAATGATTCTTTTTGTAATCCTTCAGGTAAAGTAAGGTCACCTTGGATAAGATTTTTTTGTAGAGTGTCAATTACAACATCAAGATCATAACCTAAATCTTTGATATTTTTTTCAACATCATCAGTAAGTTTTACGCCTATATTCTGACCGCCTATTCTTCCAAAAGCAATTCCTGTGAAAGGAAATGAATTTTCATCAACTACAAAATTACCAACGATTTTTGCAGCCATTTGAGTACCGGTAATCTCTTGAATGTTAACAGTTAGTTTCAAGATTAAATTTCAACTGCATGATGTATATGATCCAAAACAAGAAAGCTTGAATGAAAATCATCCACGATTTTATAATCCTGAATTTTTAAATCAATAAGTTTTTCATCAGCAGTTTCAAATTTTATCATTCCAGTTTCTTTTAATTTAACTAATTTCCATTTGTCTTTTCCTTTTTGCAATTTGCTTACAATAACTGCCCATTTTTCGTCATCTTCAATTCGTGGCATTCCAACAATATCTGAAATAGAATCAATTCCTAATGTTTTTTCTTCACAAAATTCTTTCATACATGCAGCACATCTCCAGACATCAACTGAACCAATAGTTCTTTCATCAATGTTGATATTTACAGGAGCAAGATATGTTATCTGAGGGTTACTACAACATTTGTAAATTTCAGGGGCTTTTGGTTTGTCATCAGAGTCACCTAGAGTTTTTCTAGTATAACTTTGAGGTTTGCCAGAAGGTGCATCAGATTCAGTCATATTTTTTCATTTTATTTGTTATATTTAGTCCTTGCATCATCGTAAGATACTTCTAATGCAACTCCAATATTGTCAACGTTAAGATTTTTCTTGAACTCTTTTTGTTCTCTTTCACACATTTTTCGATACATATTGACTGCTGTAAATCTAGGATGCATTGCCTCAAACTCATCATTAGGCATATCAATAAATCCACCCAACTCTACTAATTTTTTTGAATTTTGAGTTGCATCATCTAGAGAAATTTTCAGATCATTAGAAATTTTAGAGGTATTCATTTTACCATTAATTACAACATGTAAGAAAATTTTTGCCTGAACTTCTGTTAATTTGATTTCAGAAACAAGGGTTTTGATTATTTGAGAGAGATTCATTTTACAAATTATAATTCAAAGTTATCTTTTGGTTTTTTAACAAATTTCTTGCTTACTATTTTAAATGCAATACCTAAGGCAATAAAATTAGTTATCAACCCCCCAACGCCTCCAAAGATAAGATCATCAGTTATTGTCCATATACCAAAAAATACTACCAAAGTAGGAACAGAGATTATTATTGCAATTAAGGAGCCTTTGGCAACAATATCCTTTGTTGTTATTTTTTTTGAAGATCTTTCAGTCAATGGTTTGAGATGGGATTCTGCCTATAAAAATCAAAGATGCTTTATATTTGGTAAAACTAATTTTGTGTGTATTGAGTAAATATGCAAACGCTACACAACCAACCGAAAAATCACTAAATTATGTTGTACCTATAATTTTATTGATTTTCTTTGGATTAGTATATGCAATGTCATTACGAGCAGATAATGGATTTGTTAGTTTCATATTAATTGGAATTGCCTTAGTGACTATAGTTTATTGGACCAGAGTCATTAAGAAAATGGTTGTTACTCAAAAACCAAAATTTACTGCAAGAGAACAGGAATCAAAGAATTGGGTATACGATTTAATCAAAGGAGATAATGAAACAGTTTTCGTTGCAGAAGTTCCAGGACCAGAAGATAAAATTGCTGTCAGATTAATTGATGGAATTTTATACATTAGAGGTTCACAAGGATTTTCAAAGGAAGTTCAAATTGAAGGACCAAAAGAAATGGAAATTGGGGATTTCAAGTATAGAAATGGTGTCTTAACATTAAGAATTAGAACATCAGAAGCTCTTTGATTCTTCTAATTTTTTAGGTAAATATTTTTCAGTAATATTTGTTAAACCATATTTTGAAAATGCTTCCAGTTCTGCTTTTCTCTTAATTTTTATGAATACTTCTAGTTCTCGTTTCCACAATCCTTCTTCGTATCTAGGATCTTTTAGTAAATCATAACAACGCTTGATATCAGATTCAGTCATTGGAATTGTAGGTAGTTTGAATTTATCAATGTCTGTAGCCCAGACACCCATCCATTTTGCATCAGGTACTGTTAATTCTCTTAGATGAGCTGCATTTGCAGAACCAGATTTTATTACCATTGCAATATGTTCCCCATACACATCACCGTCTGTCAGTATGACAACAGGTAATCCCAATTCATCATGTAAACGCTTTAGCAATGTTCGAGTAGAACGAGGAGCTTGACCACCAGTATTAATGATAATAGATTTGAATTTTTTATCAACTTGTTCCTCTACAAACCTAGTAAACAAACCACCTTTCTCTATTGCAATTACCATTTCTGCACTGGTATCAGTTAATTGAGCAGAAGTCATACTAGGACCAATTGCATATCCGTCAGGATGACTAGAAAGATTTTGTGTTTTTCCTTCATAACCTGGAATTGTATATTCAATTGTCAAGTCACCAAAAATACTACTTCGCTCTTCAGGAAATACAAAGAAATCTTCACGAGGTTGAGATAAGACGGCTTCTAGATCAACTATAATATTATCAGATTCTTGTTGGTCTTCAAAATCTACTGCAAATGCTTGAGATGAATAATAAACATCTCGAAGAGTAGATGATTTTTTCTCATGTGTTAATTTATTTGCAAAAAATGCAAGCCATAGCAATTGAGTGAATGAACGTAATTGAGAACTATTTCTTGCACTTCTTAGAGAAGCGTTAGTTCCAAGTACGTATTGTCTTAGTTTTTTATCATAAATGATATTACTAATGGAACGGTTCGGAATTGAAAATTTTGGAAATTCACCATTTTCAAGATCCTCATAGATTTGAGCGCCATGGTTTTTGAGAGCCTGGATAAGCTTTTTTGATTTATCAATTTTTTCTTTTTTTGTTTCTTTTTTTGTTACTTTTTTTGTTACTTTTTTAGCCATTCTTTTCTACCTCTTTATTTTCATCTGTATTGTTTATTGCAGTTTCTTCTTTAATCATTTTTTCATAATTTGGCTCTTTCTTTTTTCCAGACAATTCTGTACAAAATTGTGCTACAAGTGGCAAATATTTTGAATATAGATTAGCACGTTTCTTTGCAGCCTCTGCTTGGCCTTTTTTAGACATATATCCAGAAAGTTTTCTTGAAAGGAATTGAAGCGCCAATCTAAGTTCTTTTTCAATTTCTGGCCTATCAGCCACATTTTCTTTTCCTACTGTTTTGTATGGAACTCTTGTTGAACAAATATGTGAAACTATGATAAATGGTGCAGAATCACTTTTCACTTTGTAACGATTCCAGTCAGCATCTTTAACAACTTTTAGTACAACGTCACTACCTTCATCATACAACAATGGAATTCTATTTGCAAATCGATACACAGTAGTACCACGTGTTTCAATTTTACCTCCATATGCAATTCCCATTTCTACAACAAATGGAAATCCAGAATATGCAGAGGCAGTTCTTTGAACTACAGCCATGAAATCAGGCTCGAATCTACGTTGAATTCCTTTTTCAAGAGGTTCTGCACCAAGAGGTGCTAAACATGTAGGGTCAGGAGATCTAAATCCTTCGTATGTTTGTAATGCATCACTTAATTTTACTAATTCTTGATCAGTCATATTTCCAACTCTAGTTTCAGGTTTGAATTTTGCAAATTTACAAAATTCAAGTGCAGCTGTTGGACCCACTCTCTGAAATCTTTTTGTTAAAAAGTGAGTAAGAGACTCACCTTGAACCGTATTTGCTAATTGTTTGTAGTAAGGGCTTTCAACATCCATATCTGCTGCGAGAGTTTGAGATGTACTATAATCCCAGTAGATTAGTTTATTATTTCTAAGATCAACATCTTCAATTCTGATTCGCTGTAATTTTTCAAAATCAGCTTCTAAAAATGACATCAAAGCTATTACAACACGAACAGGTCGAGTGAGTGATTTCCATTTTTTTTCAGTCTTTTTCATTATTTCATTATAGGTAAATTTCTGTTTTGACATTCCAAGTTCTTTTCTAACTTTTTCAATCATTTTATCATCAACATTTGGAATTTGATAATGTGTATCAACAAGCATTCGACGAATTGTCTCAACATCAATTCCGTATGGATGAGGTGCAATCACTGTCGGAGCAGGAGGCATTGAGCGAATAATTGATTTATGATGAAATTTCTCACCTTTTGGATCATCAAAGGAAATTGTTGCATACGGAGTGATTAATGATGTTTGGTAAACATAATCACGGATTTTTGTTCCTGCTTTTGCATAATCACCATCTAAGACAATACTAACGCTTAATCCTTGTTCAGTACTTGGTGTTTCCTGTTTTTTCATTATTACTGGTTTATTTTTTTGAATATCGAGTTTCATCTCAAAATCAAAACGAGTTTTTCCATCTGCATTACTTTTTACTTTAACTGGTTTGTTTGTTGTAATTTGTCCATAAAGTATTGCCATAGTAGCTCCAAGACCAAACATTCCACGAGCTTGTTTCAACCCAAATTTTGAGCCATACAAAACAGTACCAAATGCAAGAGGTACATGTTTTGAAGGAATTCCAGGACCATTATCTTTTACAGTCAAGATATATTGTTTAGGATCAGGTTTTTCAGGATCTACAGCCTTGATTGTCATGTGAATATTAGGCAATATTCCACTGTGATCACAAGCATCAAGAGAGTTTTCTACAAATTCACGCACAGCAGTATACAATGAACGCGTAGGATTACTAAATCCCGCAAGATCACGATTACGATAAAAAAACTCACTAGGAGATATCTGATTAAAATTTTCGTTAGAAGACATCTTGGTTTTCCCACAATAATGCCTTATCTGCTTTTTCTTTTCTTCTTGCAGCTTCTAGTTTACTGTAAACCGGACCATGCATACTGCCACTACAAAGTGAAGATATTGCATCAACTGCCATACGTAATTGATTTGGTTCTCCAATTATTCCGACAGTTCTACCATAAACAGAAATTTTTGCACCGGTTAGATTTTCCATGTTTAATCTTGCAGTTCCATTTTCACCAATAATTCTTCCCTTAATTCTTTCAATTTGATCAGGAGACTTTCCACCAAATTCCCGTAAATCAATTACGTGTAAACTATTTTCTCCACGTAAAAGACGCAGTGAGTTTTCTGGTGAAAAACCTCTACCCATAGCTGAAACAATTTCAACAGCTTTGAACGGACTAATATTTCCGTCAATTTTATCACTAGTGATTATTACTTCGCCAGTTTCACTATCAATATTCAAATCAACATGACATTTTTTTTCAATTTGATGTTTTGTTTTTCCAGATTTTCCGATAATTACACCAATTCTATCTACTGGAATTCTAATTAATTTTTCAAAGCTCATTTTGTTATCCTTTCAAGAATATCAGCAGGGTTTTCTACCGTCAATCCTCGTTTTACAAAGAAGTTGGTTATGTTATTAATGTCTCTTTTCAAAAAATTCATTGTATTAGGATGTGTTCTATCAACTGCAGATCCCAAATCAAACAATTTTAGACCATTTTTGGTTTTAAAGATGTTATATTCTGAAAAATCTCCGTGAACCAATTTTGCCTTTTTAAATAAATCAGAAATTAATTCAATTGATTGATGATAGTCATTTTCATCAATTTCGGATTCTAGTAAAGTATTTTCAGGTTTACCATCTTTTCCTTCAAAATCCATTATCAGTATATTTTTTGAAACATGTCTAGGCTTTACAACAGGAATGCCACAATCATAGCATTTAGAGATGTTTTGAAATTCTTTTCTAGCCCAAAGATAAACTATGTTTTTTGTTCCTTTTTTGACACTAGTAAATCTAGGATCACCAGTAAGATATTGGCTTCTTTTTTTAAAGTTAGATGTAGTGACTAAGTATATTTTTAATGCGATATCATTTTCTTCAGGATCTTTTGCCCAAAATACAACAGATTCTTTTCCTGCCTTTACAACACCATTTACATAAGAAATTATTTTAGAATTTATCAAATCATAAAGTTGCAATATAGTAATTTTATCTAAAACTTCATTCACTACTTTATTTTTTTTAAAACCATCATCAAGAGTTTTCTTTTTTTTCTTTTGTTCAAGTTTAGATTTTATCTTTAATTCAATTTTTTTTTCAGAATTATCAGACATATCTATACTACATCTACAAATAGAAAATCATTTCTAAAATCAAAAGTCTTTAGGAATATGATCGTTATCTTTTAACCAATCAACTTGAGGTAAAGTAAATCTCCATACGATATCTCCACGTTCAGTTTCTTTAAAATCCCAAGGTGCAATAACCACAACGTCATTATCTCTAATCCAAATTCTTCTTTTTAATTTTCCTCGTATTCTTCCTCTTCTAGTAATGTCATCAGTACATTTTACAAGAACTTGATCACTTCCTAAAAGCTTGATCACTCTACCATACATTTCACCTTCTTCAGCTAATCTGATTTCTTTTAGTGCACTTTCATTGAGTACTTTGCGTTTTCCCACGAAAAAGATATGTGAATTTTGTATATAATTGTGGTGTTACATCTTGAATACTATCAAGAATGGTACACCTTCAATTCGTCTAATACTTTTTTCAGAACCAATTCCAAGACCAATAGCAAGAGAAACTGTTTTTTCTCCAACCATGTTTATGGAGTTACATTGTGTGAGTAATGTTTTTGCCTCATGCTCATCAACATTACGTTCAGCGTAATAATTTGGATTAATTTTGATTTTTGTATCTCCATCATGAAGAGTTTTATCTACTAATTCAGGGTCGCAGATATTTAGCATTAAATTTCCACTTGCACTGACAACTTTTGTAGAAAAAAGCATTATGCGTATTTACCTTTAATTGTAGATTTTGCTCCACAAGCCTCACATATTAAAAAAGAAATCCTATTTTCTTTTTCCACTTTTGTGTCAGGGCTTTGACATGTTGGGCATTCAACATAATCTTTCAGATAAATACCAAATAGTCTGGAAAAATCATCTGGATCACGTTTACCAACAAAGATTGCTTTATCACCTACACGATCAGCAGGTACAGCAAATTCTTTTGAAAGATATTGTAAGATGGTATTTGGATCTCTTCTTAATGCTTTTGGAAAATCTGCAAAATTTCTAAGAATTGTTTTTTTTCCTTCCCAAGTAATGTCAATTGGAGGCAACTCGAAACGTTTTCCAGATGAGGAGGTATTTGAAATATTTTTTTCAATTCGTTTTAGTAAATTCTCATAATCAGATTTCGTCATAACTATAAGTTGTTAAAATCCCCTATATGGGTTTAGTTAGAAAAAGGAAAAGGTTTCTAAGGTTTACCTATTCGGAAAACTTTAGTTCCACATTCTCCACAGACACCTTTTACGGCTGGACGACCATTTTTTAATTTAGTCTCTTCCGCGTCTTGGATTTCTACTTTTTTTCTGCATTTTACGCAATATGCTTCGGTCATACAACAAATCCAAAGCAATCTTGTATTTGAAAAGAGAATGTGAACATTATTTTACTTCAGACTAGAAGTGAAGGGCTTTTTTTATAAACTAGTTAGAAAATTTTCCAAAATTGATCAAAATTATGAAAAATACTCATTATTCAAATTAAATAGATTAGTATTATAATGATCAAAGATTTGATAGGGACATGGGTTCGAAAAAAGGAGTAGTAATTACGGTAGTAGTTTTGGTTGCCATCACCATTGCAAGTTTCATGGTATGGTTTGATAATCCATCAAATAATGAAATGACTATAGTTGTAACTGATTTTGAGAATCATGATGCAGGAATTTATGAAAGACATAAGATAGTTGCAAATGCAGTAGAAGAGTCATTTTCAGAGTTCCTTAATGAAAAGATATCTCTAGACGAATATGTTAGAATTGCAGAAACTTCTTCATCACAAAATAACGCATTATTAATGGAATTAGCATATAGTGATGCACCACAAGAGTGGCAAGAAACGTACATCAATCGAATTGCATCACTAAAATCATTTGAATCATATATCATAGAAACAATGGTTATTGCAAATCTAATCAATAGTGACGGAGAACAAGAACAAATTGCTGAGATTATGAAAAATATAGAGAAATTGAAAGAGGAATCAGTTCAATATGCAGAGATGGCAAACTCTTCAAAACCATGAGTAAATACAAAAAATACTATATTCATTAGTTGGAAATCATTAAAAGGTAATTTTGTAATTACTAGTATACATGTCGACAAATAAGAGATTAGAGAGAGATATCGAGTCCACTGCAGCATCGAAACTACTTGTAATTTGTGTAGATAGAGATGATGATGTTGGTAGAAAAGCAGGAATTGCAACCCCAGTAGTTGGCAGAGATTCTTGTATTAATGCAGCACAAAGACTTGCCTTAGAAGATCCTGAAGATGCAGATTCAAATTCCATATTTTATGCAGTAAAAACCTATGAAGATTTGGTCAGTAAAGGATACAATGTGGAAGTTGCAGTAGTTACAGGAGTAGAAAAAAGAGGAGTTCAAGCTGATGAAAAAATTGTTAGTGAGATAAGATCAATTTTAGAAAAATTTTCGGCAAATGGTGCAGTAATTGTTTCCGATGGAGAAGATGATGAGATGGTAATTCCAGTTATTCAAAATGTGGTACCTGTTGTTTCGGTTCAAAGAGTTGTAATGCAAGTTAGTAGAACAATTGAACATTCCTATGCAGTATTTGGAAAATTCTTGAAGATGGTAGTTTATGATAAAACATATTCAAAATTCTTTTTGGGAGTTCCAGGAATTTTGTTATTAATAGGAGGTATTGGCACGGTAGTAGGATATACTGCAGAAATTTTTGCAGTATTGGTAAGTATTTTGGGAGGTGCATTTCTTATTCGTGCATTTGACATAGACAAATCATGGTCTAATTGGACAAAGGCAACTCCGACAGGATTCATTAGAATATTTGCACTTGTAACAGGAATTATTTTGATCCTCGCATCAGTTCCCGCAGGTATTGCAAATATTGATTCTCAGTTATTTGAAAACGGATTGGACTTTTCACAATCATTATCAAATCAAATAGTAGTGGGACAATTCCTTCAAGGCTTGTTTCCATTTTTGTGGATGGGACTTGGAACAATTTCAGCTGGAATTTTAATTAGTAATTGGTTAAACAGAAAATTAAAACACATCAGCGATGTCTTACGAATAATTGTATTAGCAGCAATTTATCCAACAGTTGCACAATTTACAAACATACTAACTACAAATGATAGTTCATTTACACTAATTCCACCATTGTTAGCAGGTGCAGCAATAACACTGATATCAGCCACACTACTTTTCCGTAGATACAGGAAACGAGGTGGCAAATTATTAACGGAATAAAAGACGCAGCACTATATCTTTCAGGATTTTATTCAATCTATTCCAAGAGACTAGAAAGTGAGATACTTGAAGGTGATATGCCTAATCATATCGCAATAATTCTAGATGGTAATAGAAGATGGGCTAAAAGAAATTTAACAATACAAGAAAAGGGACATTTCAAAGGTGCAGACGCAGTAGAAAATCTGTTAGACTGGTGTGAAGAATTTGATATTAAAATTATCACATTATACGTGTTATCAGCTGAGAATTTAGATAGGAAAAATGATGAATTAGATTATCTTTATGATTTGATTTACAAAAGATTAGAGAAATTATACAACGATCCTAGAATACACAAAAACAAAATGAGGGTAAAAGCAATTGGAACTATAGAACTTCTACCAAAATCAATCAAGGAAGTTCTTGGAAGATTAGATGAAGTCACTAAAAATTATGACAAACATTTTCTAAATATTGCAATTGCATATGGAGGACAAAATGAATTAGTAGATGCTGTAAAAAAAATTGGAATGAAAATTAAAAATGGTGAATTAGATGCAAAAGAAATCAATAAAGAAGTAATAGAATCTAATTTGTATACATCTCATTTACCACAATCATCCCCAGACATGATTTTACGAACATCAGGTGAAAAACGTATGAGTGGATTTCTATTATGGCAAAGCGCATATAGTGAATTAGTATTTTTAGATATTTTTTGGCCGGAATTTAGAAAAATTGATTTGATGAGAGCAATTAGAACATTCCAAAAAAGAAAGAGAAGAATAGGAAAGTAAAATGAAAGAAGAAGTTTCAGCAGGAATAATTTTATTTAATGACAATGAAGATAGGAAATTTTTATTGTTAAATTATCCATCAAAACATTGGGATTTTGTGAAAGGTAAGATGGAAAAAGATGAAACACCTCATGAGACCGCACTTAGAGAAACCAAAGAAGAAACGGGAATTTCAGATGTAGAATTTCTTGAGGGATTTGAAGAAGAAATTGAATATTATTTCTATGCAGATAATCAAGAAATTCATAAAAAAGTAATATTTTTTCTTGGGAAGACAAAAACTAAAGATATCATATTATCACATGAACATTTGGATTACATTTGGTTAGAATTTGATAATGCGCTAAACAAAACAACTTATGAAAATGCAAAAAATCTTTTACTCAAATCTAAAGAATTTTTAGATAAGTGAATCACTAACTAGATCTTTTGTAGTTTTAAGTGGGTTTTTAGAATTAAGAATTGTTCTTCCCACAATAAGATAATCTGAACCAAGTTTCTTGGCTTTTGATGGACTTCCACCTTGTGTTCCTATTCCAGGTGAGAATAGAGAAAGTTTTCCACGCACAGATTTTTTACAATATGAGATAATTTTTGGATATGTAGCACCGACAATTATTCCATCTACATGAGTAGATAATGCCCAATCTAGAAATAATTGGTAAAGTTGCTGATTCTTTGAACGATTTTTAATTTCTAATTCATATGATAGTTTTGCTTCTGGAGCGCTCATATGACATAACGAAATTACTCCTTTGTTTTTTTTATGTGAAAGTTCAACCAAATTTTTCAAACTTTTTTTTCCCATAATTGGATTAACAATTACTGCATCAAATCCCATATTCCATAGATTTTCTGTAGTTATGATGTTTGTATTTCCTATATCATTTAATTTTATGTCAGCAATACATTGTAAACCGGAATCGTGTGCAGCTTTGTTAATTTTTGATATTTGTTTTTTATCCAATTGTAGTAAAAGATGAAAATTAATTTTTATTCCACACAGATAGTCACTTAGAAGTTTAATATTTTTTAATGTCTTTGATTCAATGTTTGGTGTTTTTGGATCGTAGTCATTTGCTAAAATGATCGGAGATGTTTTTGCTGATTTTTTTATTCTATCACTGAATTTGGTCATAATCGACCAATGGGTGTGAGTCTTTTAACTTTATTATTTTGATGTAAGAATAACCATGTTCACCAGTATGATTAACAAATTCAGGTTCAGTATTTTTTGATGTGGTGTATTTCAGGAATGGTTTTGTTGGTTCTTCGTCCAAACTAACGTGACAGAAATATGATGGTCCATCTTCATTGAAATTCAGAAAAACCCCCATGAACCATTTATCCTTCTGTTTGAATGCAAATAACGGAAATGGTGCTTCTTCATAACCAAAACTTAGTTTAGCCAAACTAGAAAGATCTTCCAATTCAATAGGATTGTATTTTTCTTTTGACGCTTCAATATCAGGTTTTAAGGATGCAGGAAGAGATTTGATTTTAATTATTGGAGAATAAAGTTTTGAATTATCAAGAGTGGTGTCGACTAACTCAAGTTTTTCCTGACCAGAATTGAAGCCATAACAGAGATAGTGACCTATATTTTCAATTGGTGTAAAGTAAATTACAGGTTTTTCTTTGAGTAAATCCATCTGTACAGACAATACTTTTTTGCCGTTATGTTCATGAAGAAAGGATACACGAGGAGAGCGTTCTAGTGCACATACTAACCGTGTGAATTCTAAAGGTGAATCTAATTGGACATAATTTGGTAGAGTTGCCATAAATTACTTTTTTAGAATTTGTAAATTAAAGCTTACTGAAAAAAATTACGTGCGTAAATCAATTATATCATTCACGCCTGCGCCAGTTCCAATTAATGTGACTTTCACACCTAACTTGTCTTCAATATTTTTTATGAATGATTTTGCATCTGCACCTAACTCATCTAATGATTGTGCACCTGCACAATCAGGAAATCTTACGTCTAATTTTGTTATTGATATTTGATTCGCGCTACTAAGCATGATTGCACGACTAGCTAATTCAAAATCAAATTCAGCTGCACGTCTTAGTCTACCCGTGACTGTCCCAAATTCTTCCCAACCCTTTTGAGATGTTTCTTCAGCACTAAGTTCACCCGCCATAGGACCAGTACCTACCCTAGTTAGGTAGGATTTGAAGACAACAATCACATCATCTATTCTTTTTGGACCTATTCCTACATCAGCACATATGCCCGATGCAGTAACATCTTTTGTAGTTACAAATGGATATGTTCCATGCCAGAGAGATAGATGTGTTCCTTGAGTTCCTTCTATCAGAATATTTTCATTTCTATCTAGAGCATTATTGATTTCTAACGGAACATCAATAATGTATTTTTGTAATGAATCAATTTCTTTGGCCATCTTCAAAGTTCTCATTGCGCGTTCAGCATTTGCCGGACCGGTTCCAGAACCAGTACTTCCAATTTTTTCTTTTAATCTGCCTTTGGAATCATCTTCAAGATGATGCTTTTCAATTATTCCACAATTATTGTCAAGAAATGATCTACCATCAGTTCCAAAATCATTTATTTCTTTTAAAAAAACATCGGGATTAACAACTACACCAGGACCAATCATTACTCTAGAATTTTTATTTAGAAATCCGCTTGGAAGCATTCTAACCTTGAAGGTTTTATCGCCATCTTTGATGGTATGACCTGCATTAGGACCAGCTCCACCTCTAACAACTATAGTAGGATCATCTTTCTGAGCCAAATATGAAATGATTTTCCCTTTTCCTTCATCTCCAAAAAAACCACCAATTACGATAGTAGCACCCATAACACAAATTTTCAAATCATGTATTTAAGCTAAAGTGCATTAGGGTTAATATCAAGTCTTAAAAGATCTCAATATGTCAGAACCTAATTTTGCAGGAAATATTATTGTGAATCTTGCTAGTTTACCAGATTTTCTAAGAACACCAATTCTCAAAAAAAGAATGACAGAGTTTTTTTCCAAAAATGATGAAGAAAAAGCAGAGATTATAGTAAATGCACTTAATGCAGGTCCAACCATTCCATTTCCAAATTTCTCAAAATTATTCAAAACATGGTTAGAAGTACTTGCAACTATTGATGTGAAAAATAGAGAAGATATGTTTTCAAATTATTTCAAACAAATACTGATATCCCCAGATAAGATCATCCTTTTTAATTTAGATGCAATATTTGAAATATTTCTACAGGTTGATAATCAAAAGAAACAAGTGTTGATAGCATCAATAAAAGCAGTTTTTGATAGACTCGATGAAGAATCAAAAAGAAAGATGAATTTGTTAGCTCCGGATTCGGCAAAAAAGCTATTTAATTTCTAGGCTGATTTCTCTTCAGGATTTCTGTTATCTTCATTTGTAAAGTCAACATAATCACCCTCAGGAGTCATAACACCTGCAAATATTTTCTCATGTTTTCGGAGTACTTTACGATGATCTGATAGAGATAGGTCAAGATGCATCTCATTAATCACCATGATTTTCATCTCTTTCCATTCATTCCAACATTTCGTACAAAGTGGATATTTTTCTGCTTGAGATTCTAATTGTTCATTTTCAGGAATCTCTTCTTTGCATTTTGTGCATATTATACTCAATAAGATAGAGAAATTTCATTTCAATTTATCTCTTATTGATAAAAGCAATAATACCCTAGAAACAAAAATAGGATGTGAAGATCAAGTGTCCAAAATGTAAGGAAGATGCAGAGTTAGCTCCAGATTTTTCCTATGTTGAATGTAAAAAATGTGGTTTGGATATGAGTTATGGAGAATATGTAAGATACGTTGCACATAGTGAAGCTCAATATTCAGATATTTTAGGTGATTACACCGGAGCTACAGAGGGCGAAACAGCTGGCACATTGGACGAATGGGAAGACTGAATGAAATTAATCATTTTATGAATCAATTTTCTACAAGACTTAATTAATTTAGCAATAGGCAAATAATTAAATGGAATTTTTACTAGAAAACATTCTAAATCTAATAGGATTTATTATTGGAATAATTATTGGTGTTTTTGCATATGTTGGATACAAAAATACTGGTAGTCCAGTTTTATTTAGATTAACAATTGCGTTTATAGCAATTGGGATTGGTTTTGGGATAATTTGGATGGGATATGTTATAGATGATGTTTATCTTCAAGAAGGAAAAATTAATCGAGGTTTGCAAGCATTAGGTTTAGGTATACAAACAATAGGATATTTTTTCATTGCATTTTCACATACAATAAAATCATTTTTCCCAAAATCAAGATATTTCAGATCAGTTGGAATTTTGCCACTGTTTGCATTGTCAGCTATGAATATAGAACACATCATTAGATCATTTTCATTTATTTTACTTGTTTATGGTGCGATTGAAACATTTGTTTCATTTTTGGAAGGAAAACAAAAAGGTGCACTTGCAGTAGGTACTGGACTTGCATTATTAGCATTTGGAGAATTTATTGCATGGTATTCATTAGTTTTCCCAGAATCAATTCTGTATTCAGTTTCGATTTTACTGAAAATTTCTGGATTAATTTCATTGTTCTTACCAATCTCAAGATTGCCACTAAGAAAAATAAAATTTGATGATTTAGATGATGATGAGGATGATATGAAATTTGATGATTTAGATGATGAAAAGTTTGGAAGATAGGCAGGGAATTTTACAAAGTCAAAAAAGTTTACTCTCTTTGTTGATTCAATAGATTGAATAAGATCATAGCAAGATCAAACAGAAATGTGTTAAATGGGCGTATATCGAAAACAGATTGAAATTGTAGGCGATATTTTGTATGCAGCAGAAGAACTAACTATTGATCAAGAAGGTGCATCAATAACAAAATTAATTCAAAAAGCAAATATTTCCCATAGTAGAATTTCAAAAATTTTAACGAATTTGGTTTCACAAGGATTATTGGAACAAGTTGATTCAAAACGAGCGTGTAAATATAAAATTAGCATGACAGGAAAAGATTTCCTAAAAGAATACAAGACATTTTCTGAATTTACAGATAATTTTGGTTTGACAATTTAGAAAAATCAAATAACATAATTATTCGTGAATCTTGGATTTATCATGAATGTAGTATCGTGTGATGAGAAGGGAATTAATGAAATTGTAAGATCTTATGAAAATGGGGAAATTATTGGATTTCCTACAGACACGGTTTATGGAATAGGATGTGATCCATTCAAAAAAGATAGCATAACAAGAATTTTTGAATTAAAAAAAAGAGATGGTGAAAAAAGATTTCCAATTTTAGGAATATCAAAAGAGGAATTGGAAAAAATTGTAGAGTTCAATTCAGATGCAGAAAAGATTTCAGAAAAATTTTGGCCAGGGCAAGTGACACTATTGCTTCCAATTAGAAAAGAAATATCTGAAAAGATAGAAAATAATGGAAAGTTGGCTGTAAGAGTACCAGGAAATAAATGCATTTTATCAATTTTAAAACATTGCAAATTGATTATTGGAACAAGTGCAAATATTTCAGGTGAGAAATCAATTTTAGATTCAAATGAATTTAAAATAAAATTACCAAAAGTCAATACATTGGTAGATGGTGGAACAATTGTTAGTGAAGGAGAATCAACTATTATTGATTTTATCAATGGAGAATTAAAAATGATTAGAGAAGGTTCTATTTCAAAAGAAGAGATAGAGAACATACTATGAATTTGATTATCACCTGTCAAAGGAATCTTGAGGATCCAGCTATGTTAGAAGCTCAAAATATGCTAGAGCGGTTTGGCGATAAAGAAGCATTAATTGAAAAAACACTATTTTCAGGTATAATTCTGGTCAAAACATCTCTGGACAATATCAAAGTTTTAGATAATTTTAGAGAAATAATTGAAGATGAACCATGGCTAATCAAATATTGTTCAAGAATAATTCCTATTCAGAAAGAATGTGAAACAAAATTAGAGGAAATTAGAGATGTAGCAGTTGAATTGTCAAATGTAATGAAACAAAATGAAACTTATAGAATTACAGTAGAAAAACGACATTCATCATTACACACTAAAGAAATTATTTCCAATATTGCAGATTCGTTATCAAATAAAGTATTATTAGAAAATTCAGATTGGGAGATTATTGTTCAGATATTAAGAAACAAGACAGGAATTAGTGTTATTCCACCAGGTACAATTCTAAGTGTCGATAGAGAAAAACGAGTAGAATTAGACTAGTATTGATGCCTTTTCAACAAGTAAATCAATGAGAGGAGTTTTAGATTCTATTGAGTTTAAGGTTTGATTTGAAATTTGGAAATGTTTCTTAAGGAAATTTTGATTATTTTTCTTGAAAATTACATCTAAATCATCACGAATTGATTCAAATAATTTAATTTGATGAGATTTGTTTCCTAGTGCTATTAGAATGAAATTTTGATTTGGTGATAATCCAACATTGTTTATCGCTTCATTAATTTGAGTAGTATTTCCAAATCTTAGTAAAAGATCAGTTTCAATTTTGTCAGACAATAAATGATTATTTGATTTTTGAATTATAGAGATAGTGATAATTTTTTTTGCGTGTTCTTTATCAAGTATGAATTTTGATGAAATTGCTTGTAGTTGTAATTTAGGGAATTTTTTTCTTAATGATAAGAGATATTCTTTATTTGAATTAGATTTATTGATCTCAAATAATCGAATCGAATTATTTTTTATTGTTAATGATACATTGGTTTTTGCAGTAGACCCACCATGAATGATTGGAATGATGTTTACAACATCATTTTGTTTTAGTTTGGTATCAATTCCAGCAAGGGCTGAAGAATCAACTCCGTTTACAGCTATCAATAGATTTTTTCCATCAAAGTCAGGTGTATTTTCAGGTTTTTTTGAAATAAGATGGGAGAGTAATTCAGAGATATCATCTATACTTTGAGTTATTTCTAAAGAATCAGTTTGAAAAGATTTTCGAGCACCGCCTACAAGATTAACAGTAACCATAAGGATTCATTATTTTTGGTAAATTAATTGATTTTGTTATTCAGATTTTGATTCATCAACGATTTCTTCAGCAATTGATTTTTCTTCAGATACTACAGTCTCAGTCTCAGAGCCTGGTTCTTCAGTGACATGTCTGACTCCTTCATCTGTATGAGGATCTTCTACACCGTCAACGATTTCAATAGATGCTGCATCTTCTTCTGATTCAACTTCAGGTTTTTTAGATCTGGATTGTTTACGTTCTTGAGATTTCTTCTCATTATCAATAATCATTTGTTTACGTTCTTCGAATTTTGCTTGTCTTTGAAGTATTTTGGTGATGTAACCGGCAATTTTGTTTTTGAGTCCTTTTGAACGTACAATTGAGATTTCGTTCAATGATTGTTTGTTGGTTACAAAATCAGTTCCAAAACGCTCAGAATATTCATTCATGAGTTCATTTGAAATTCGTTTTATTCTATCCACTAGCAGTTTGGTTTTTTGGTTTTTTATATATGTACCATCAAATTCCTAAAAATTTCTTCGAATTATCTTCAATTTGTGTGAGTAAATTTTCATATGATGTATGAAGAATTTTTGAAGCACAAAATAGCACACTTGGTACAAACATGATTTCAGTAGTTTTGTATTCAAAACAACGAGAGAATCTCACAGGACCGTCAGTTTCGACCAAAAGCCTAGATGGATCTGTTTTTGAAAGCAGTACTTGTTTATCATTTGCATAAACCAACAGAGGACCATATGATACAAAATATTCATTTTCCATAGCGGTTTTCAATTGAGATTTGTTTCCATCAAACCAATGGAGTAAAATTCCAGGTATTTTGTAAGAAGGTAATATTTCAAAAATATCAGATAGTGTCTTTCTTGAATGAATTGATACAGGTTTGTTAAATTTCTCTGCTAATGATAGTTGTTTTGAAAAAACATCTTTTTGGATTTTCCATTCATCTTCAGAATTGATATAGGTTCTATCTAATCCAATTTCACCAATTCCAGAAATAATTTCATTATTTTTTTCAATCAGTTCATAAACAGGTTCAGAACTTTTTTGAGCCATTTCTGGATGAATCCCAATGAAAGGTAAAACATTTTTTGATTTTTCATAAAGAGCCATTGTTTCGTTGGAGGTTTCAATATCCATTGAAACACAACATGCTTTGATTTTTAACAAATCCATGTAATTTAGAATCATGTCAATATCAGATTTGTATTCAGGATCTGAGAGATGAATGTGTGCATCGTAAATCCAGCTCATGTCATGTGTTAGATTTTTTCACTAAAAGTATTTTATCGCTAAATTTACTCATAATAGTATGAAAACATCTGATTTGGGAGTTTCAGCCATGTATAGAATTTTGAAAAAGGCTGGTGCCGACAGAGTTAGTGATGAATCAGCTGAAGAATTGAGAAGAGTTCTTGAAGATATTGGCATAGAGATTGCCAAAAATGCCGTAGATATGGGCAAACATGCAGGTAGGAAAACAGTCAAAGCTGAAGATGTTAAATTAGCTGCAAAATCATCAGGAAAGATTTGAAGTAAAGAGTTTAATTGCAAATATTCATTTTTTTCATTGGTGACGTGGCAGAGCGGTTATGCGTGAGCCTGCAAAGCTTATCTAAAGGGGTTCGACTCCCCTCGTCACCTTTCTACTTTGATATTTCCTGCCATCCAAGGATGTAGGGTACAGTAGTAAGGATGCATTCCAGTCTCTTCAAATTTGTATGAAAATGTTCCATAAGGATCCATATGACCACTATCAAACAGTCCATCAGGTTCTCCATAACTTCCACTAGTTACACTATGAAATGCAGAATCCTCGTTTAACCAAACTACAGGCTCGTCGAGTTTGGTAACATAGTATGATGGGATATAACATTCAGGGTGTGGTCCACATGCAGGTCTTGCAGCTTTTACAGGAATTGTGATCATGGCTTCAACTTCTTCAACTGTTTCAATTTCAACAGTTTCTGTTTCAGCAGCTTCTTCAACACCCATTTGAGAAACTGCACCAATTATGGCAATAATTACTACAATAGGAATAATGACGATTTTCTTATTCATGTTTTGAATTATTCGTATTTCTTTATGTTTCTTAGTAAGGTTATCTCGTAATCACCCTATTCTTCTTAAGGATAAACAAAACAAAATAACAAAAATGCCACCTAAAGGAGCAAATCTCTTAGAATATAGTGAACAAGGACGCGATATTCTTTCAAAATTTTCCAGCGCACCATTAGAAGGATTTGCCACTCATTCAGTTGATGTTAGTATTAGTGAGTTCATGAAGGATTCAAACACAACAGTTGAGAAAGGTCGGGATTATCTCTTGTGGCATTTGATTAACGTTGAAGATGTATTACAAGACATTGCAGAAAATGCAATTATTGATGGTGGTTATGATGAAGGAATTGACGCATACTTAGTAGATTCTGACGAAAAGAGAATCAGATTATTTCAATCAAAGTATGGTTCGGCTCATTCTATAGGAGCAATAGACCAATTTGTTCAAGATGTGGCACGACTAAAAGAAAAAGAACAATCTAAACTAAAGAGAGATGAATTACAGATTCTCTGGAAAATTCTTAATGATAAGAAAATGAAGGTGGATTTAGTCTACATAACAGACCAATGTGTAGATGATTATCAAAATGACAAAGTCAGAGTTATGGGGAGACAACAAGTATACCAAACACTATGGGAAAGAATCAAGAAACCCGCTAAAGGTCAAAACGCAAGTTTAAGGATTCTCAAACAACCACTAGAGCACAAAAATTGTAAAGTTTGTGTGGTATCTGCTTTTGATTTAGCAGAATTAGTTGAGAAAAATGAACATTATATTTTTGAATCAAATATCAGAAAACACTTAGGTGGAAAAGGCTCCATAAATAAAAAAATCTCAACCACACTTGAAGATGATCCACATCAATTCTTTGAATGGAATAATGGAATTACCATTACAGTTGATGATGTTTCAATTAAAAATAATGAGTTATACCTCAAGGGTGCTCAGATTGTTAATGGTGCACAAACATCAAAGAGTATTCTTGATAAGAAGAAGAAAGCAAATAATGTGGATGCTGAGGTCTTAGTCACAGTAATTAAAACAAAAGACGAAGAACATCAAAGAAAAATTACAAAATATCGTAATTCACAAAATGCAGTAAAAGGTAAAGATTACGTATCATTACAAGATTACTTTGTATCAATTCATCACATGCTGGCAACAAGATTAGATTATTGTTTTGAGCATCAACAAGGATTATGGCTAAATCTTTCTGCAGCTGAAAAGGCAAAATTTCAAGGAGATGAGATGTATAACAAGTATTTGCCAGATGCAAAGGATAGATGTAGAATAAAAGATGATTCAGCTATTGCATCTTTTGTATCATATTTTGTTCAAAAACCAAATGAAGTGTATGGAGGAATTGCAAAATATCTTCCAAATGGAGCAAAGTATGAGAATGTTTTCAATGATGAATTAGAATGTGATTATAGATATTTTCTATTTCCACATTTGATTCGAGAATTTGCTAAAAATCAATTAGGGTATGACAGAAAAAATACTCAGAATAAGAATAAGAGATATGCACAAAGTTTGTTTGTTGCAGTTACAGCAAGAATAATTCACAAGAATATTTTGGTAAAACATGATGATTTCAAAATGGATATATCAGAATTAGAAAAGATAATGCAGAACTTTGGATTATGTGAGAAGATTTTACATGTTGCAGATAAAGTAGTCACAAAATTCTTAGAAGATTCAGCAGTAGAAACAAAGATTGAGGAATCAAATACTGCTCATAACTTCTTTTCAAATCAAGTCTATGGTAACGATATGTTGAAGATTATAGATAGAAAGATTGGTCAAGAAACAGAAGAGATTTCATTTATCAAGAAAACAATTTTTGGAATTTAGAATAAAGGTAACAATCCGGCCAGTGTAAAATCTTGCAGGAGGTTACATTGACCAGACTATTACCGATCATAGTATACAATAGTAGTATTTACGTCATTTTTTCCGGCAAATGATTTTATAGCCAAATTTGTTCGTTGAAATTGTATGACTAAATGTACACAATGTGATGAAGATGTTGGAGCAACACCTTACAACCCAATGCCAGAATGGAAAATAAAGGGACCACTATGTAGCAAGTGTTATTCAAAAAATATTTCAGAACATTATCCAGGAGAACATGTTAGACTAAACCTTATGGATGATGATGAGAAAAAGAAGAATTTAAGATAAGATTAATCATTTTTAGAATACTTATTTCTGTTAAGACAATTCCATGCTAATGCATCGTCTTTTACATCATCTTCAGATAAGAATTTGATATTGGTTACAACCTTTTTCTTTTTTAGTATGTTCAATTGGAAAGTGTCAAAGTTTGTACAATCACAGACCTCATAGAGACAAGAATGTGAATCTACATCATGATCGTCTTTTCGATGACCACAATCACATAATGCATCATTTTTTACCTCATCAACTGTTTTTCTGGAATATATACCAAATCTCATGTATGCGCTTCCTTGATGACCTTTCTTGAAGCGTTCATAATTTGCAGATTTTTCTAGAATTTTGTAAAAGTACTTGTTAGTATCTGGACGTCTAGAATCAGCACCCATTACAAACCAATAATCATCTCCTGTTTCAATAAATCTGATCTTTATTGTATGATCGTTCCACCAATGCATAGTTTCATACCACAGATCACGAGTGGGTTTGCTTTCATTAAACATTAAAACTACATTCATTCTAATGTCAAAATAGCGATATGCAACACCGAGAAAATCATCATACCAAGAGATCGAGGGGTTTTCAGACACGATTAACAAACAATTTTTGCCTATTTATCTCATCAGAGATTGAGTAATACTCTTATATCTCATTAAGGGATTTGATGTATAATGACCTATAGAACCAGTATGCAAATTGTAGCAGATGTACTAACAGTTACAGAACAAACTGGTCAAGAAGGCATCAAAACTACATCACTTCTTACAAAGGCTAATCTTTCACATTCAAGATTAGAGAAATTTGTTAAAAATTTGACTGGTGCAGGATTGATAAACAAGATCGAGTTCGATGGCAGACACACATTTGTCATTACAGAAAAAGGTAGACAATATCTAGAGTCTTATCAAAAATTCTCAGATCTTGCAGGTACTTTTGGTTTAGATTTATAATTTTATTTTCTGAATTTCTTTCTTCTTTCACGTCTAAGTCTTTGTTGTTCTTTACGTGTCTGCATAGAACTGTAAAGTATAATGATTATTGCACCAGCAATTGATACATAGAATAGGCCAATGATAGGTTCCTCACGTAGACCACCTTCAGTTGGATTAACAAATGCAATAGGAATTCCTATCAACATGCAACAAAATATTACCATCAGATATTTGTTCATAGAAATACCAAATCATTAAATCATTTATCTGTTTTATCCTAATAGATGTCTAAAATATTAGATTTAGTAGGATTAGGTTTGATTGGTGGAACAATTGTTTCTTTTATTCCAGGATTGATACCAAATCTTGAAGGAGGTCTTAATCCAGTTTTTTGGGGATGTGCATTAGGTGCACTTGCAATAATCATTTATCGAAAGAAACAAAGAAAGAAACAAGATCAAAATTTATCGAAATAGATCAATAGCTCAATCAAAACTATACCGGCAGATCTATAAAGGACCAGAGAGACAAATTTCTGGGGAGCATGGCAGATAAGATCGAATGGTGGAAAGGACTTGGAGAAGAGCTTCAAGAAGATATTGAAATTTCTTTAGAATAATTATTTTTTATTAAAAAATGTTAAAGCCTCGAATGGGATCCGAACCCATGACCTTTTCATTACGAGTGAAACGCTCTACCAGACTGAGCTATCGAGGCATGAACGATACCTACTTAGAGTTTATAAAAAGCGTTACTGGTTTAAAGGAATGAAAATTTCAATATCAGGGATTAGAGGGGTTTATGGAAATGATTTCTTACCAAATGATGTACTAAGGTTTTGTGATGGTTTTTCTAAATTAATTAAAAATGGAAAATGTGTCATAGGAAGAGATACAAGAGAAACTGGCGAAATGATAGAAAAATTAGTTTCTGCAAGACTATTGGAAAGAGGAATTGAGGTTCATCATTTAGGAATAACTCCAACACCAGTGGTATTTAGAAAGGCAAAAGAAATTGGTGCGGGAATAATAATAACATCCTCACATAATCCACTTGACTGGAATGGATTGAAATTCATTATTGATGGAAGAGGAATTACTCTAGATGAGTTAGAAATTGTAAAAAATGGAAAAAACTCGAATGAGAATAAAATAGGTAGAGAATTTATTTCTGAATCAAATTATATTTCTGACGCAGTAAACATCATTGGAAAATTGAATAAAACTCAACAGGTAACTGTGGATATTGGTGGAGGAGCTGCAAAAACTGTTGCTCCAAAATTATTACAAGAAATTGGATGTCAAGTTGAAACGATAAATGATAATTTGGAGGGATGTTCAAGAGGTCCTGATCCAACTTCAGATAAACTTACAGAACTGGTTAGTAAAACAAAGAATATTGGGTTTGCATTTGATTTAGACTCTGACAGGGTGATTCTAGTAATGAACGGTGAAAAAAAATCTTCAGATATTACGTTAGGATTAGGAGTTGTAAAAGCAATCAAGTTGGGAATCAAGAAATTTGTTTTAAGTTTGGATAGTAGTTTAGCGATTGAAAAATTCATTATTAAAAATGGAGGAAAAGTTTGGAGGTCAAAAGTTGGGGAAGCAAATGTAATTCAAATGATGATTGAAAATGATGCAGAAGCTGGTGGAGAAGGCAGTAGTGGAGGATTTGTTCTTAGAAAATTCAATATGTGTAGGGATGGATTACTGACTAGTGGATTAATAGCATCTATGATTGACGACGAATCTATTCAAAAAGACATAGAATTTTTTGAGAGTTTTTCACAAATTAGAGAAAAAATATCAATAGAATCCAAATTGCATGAAAGAGTAATAGAAAGATTAACAAAAAAATTGGATGAGAAATATGAAATAAACCAATTAGATGGTGTGAGAGTAACAATAAATGAAAATACTTGGTCATTAATTAGAAAATCAAATACAGAAGATATTATTAGAATTTCAACAGAATCAAATGATAGAGAATTGTTAGTAAAGATACAAAAAGAGATGATAGAAATGGTAGAGAATTGTTATGAAGAAATTAAATGAAAAAGAAATTATCAAAATAATCAATAGTAAACATGTTAGTTCAGAAGATGTTGAAATTTTTAATCTAG
>ENA-UPTF01000118-UPTF01000118.1-marine-metagenome-genome-assembly--contig:-NODE-118-length-53906-cov-4.565717_pt1 | contig 53906 bp, 45 predicted proteins | sample MGYA00238166_ERZ767019 | MGnify/ENA primary metagenome ERZ767019 (study PRJEB28930, sample SAMN06266391) | marine metagenome | isolation source: Sea water from 250 m depth | place: Atlantic Ocean | study... | reverse complement strand
ATTCTGCAAGGGGCAGACAACAAGGTTTGAGTAATGAACTGGTTGATGCTATCCGGGATAAAAAGGAATTACCACACATGCCCCCAGATGAGTCCGCCTTGGTTGCCTACGCCAACGAAATGTTTAACGACCATAAAGTCAGTCAAACAACCTTCCAAACCGCATTAGACCAATTTGGGGCACGGTGGCTTACAGAACTATCTACGATGATGGGTTATTACACTCTCCTAGCATATAATGCCAATTCATTTGAAATTGACTTACCGGAGGGCGGTACCGAGCCAGTCTTACCTGTCTAATAACGGCTCTAGGTTTGAATTTCCCTAAATAACGACTTGAAAAAAGCTATCGTTATCTATGATAAATTGATGGTTTTCATAGATAACGATATACGATTGCGCAAAGAATCTAATCCTATAATATCAACCCGTACTTCCTGGCCTGGATGTACGACGTCAAACGGGCTAGCCACAAACCCTTCAGATAGTTCACTGATATGAACCAGTCCATCTTGGTGAACCCCTATATCTACAAATGCTCCAAAATTCGTTACGTTAGTTACCACACCATCCAATCTCATCCCAACAGATAAATCTGAAAGTTGGTTGATGTTAGAGTCGAACCGGTATGCCTGAAATGATTGTCGAGGGTCGCGTCCAGGCTGTTCTAACTCGTTTATGATGTCTATCACAGTAGATAAGCCTATACTATGGCTTACGTATTTCTGAGGATCGATGAGCCTTTTGATGTTTGAAGTCCCTATAAGACTACTTAACGGAATTCCCACATCATCCGCCATTTGGCTTGCCAATTCATAGGATTCTGGATGTACAGCACTTGCATCCAATGGGTTTGTACCATCTTTGATTCTCAAAAAACCAACGCATTGCTCGAAAGTTTTTGCACCAATACCCGTAACTAGTTTGAGTTCCTTCCTTGACAGGAATGGACCATGTTTTTCCCTGTGGTTCACTATATCTTTGGCTAAGGATTTATTTATACCCGACACATAAGAGAGTAAGACTTGACTCGCACTATTCAATTCTACACCGACTCTATTGACGCAACTTCCTACTACCTCTGACAAACGTTCAGATAAGTTCTTCTGGTCAACTTCATGTTGATATTGGCCTACGCCTATTGATCTAGGGTCTAGTTTTACCAATTCAGATAAAGGGTCAAGCAACCGTCTCCCTATAGAGATAGCACTCCTCAATGTTATGTCCAAATCTGGAAATTCGGATCTAGCGACTAACGAAGCGGAGTAAACAGAAGCGCCACTTTCATTTACACTTATAACAGGCACCATCAAATCCAGATTTTTCAAAAATCCCTCAGTCTCCCTACCACCCGTACCATTCCCTACTGCTATCGCATCTATACCGTAACGAGCAATTAAAGAGATTACTCGAGTGGAGGCCTCTGATGCTTTTTCTACCCCAAACAGTGGGTAAATCGTATCTACGAAAAGAACCTGCCCCTGTTCCCCCAGACAAGCCAGCTTGCATCCGGTACGAAATCCTGGATCAATTGCCATGATACGTTTATTGCCTAGTGGTGGTGATAAAAGCAATTGTTCAACGTTCTTAGCGAATACTTCTATAGAGATTTTTTCAGCGCTTAACTTTATAGATTTCCGGACTTCTGTCTCTATAGATGGTCGAAGCAATCTCTTATATGCATCCTGGATTGCTTCTTTCACCTGGTCCGTTGCTTCCCCATCACGCTTAACGAAAATCTTGTACAAGTGATCCAATGACAGGTTGATGGGAGGAGCAATGGATACGGTCAGGCATCTTTCCTTCTCCCCCCTAAATACAGCTAGAACCCTATGAGAAGCCAAGTTTGAAACCCGTTCATCCCACGCGAAATAATCCCGATATTTAGATCCAGCTTCATCCTTCTCTCGGATTACTCGAGATGATATTACACCGTCAGACCAATACAAATCTCTTATTAAATTCCTTGCAGTCGCATTGACGCTGATCCATTCAGCCATAATATCTCGGGCGCCGGACAGGGCCTCTTTAACTGATTCGACTTCTAATTCAACGTTGATATACTGCAATGCAGCTAGTTCCACGCTGATATTTCCCTGGGCCCAAACCAATTTAGCTAACGGTTCGAGTCCTTTGCCCTTGGCAATGGAAGCCCTAGTACGCCGAACCGGTTTATAAGGCAGGTATACGTCTTCCAATCTAGCTAATGTATCTATTGAGATTATCAAGTCTTTGAGTGGCCTTGTCATAACCCCAATGTCGCACAAAGATTTATATACACTTAATTTACGATTATTTAATCTATCTTGCAGCCCAATTTCCTCTTGAATCTTCCCTATATCTATCTCGTCCAGACCTCCAGTTACCTCTTTTCTATATCTCGCAATAAATGGCAGCGTGCATCCGTCGGCCAGCAATCTAGCCGTAGCTTCCACTTGCTGTTGCTTAATTTGTACAAATCTAGAAACTAAAGATAAGTCAATTTCAAACGTAGGGTGCACTAGCGACTAGCCTTTTCGATCAAATATCGATTTAATGGATTTGTTGCGATCTACAAGATCAACTAAGAAAAGACCCCTATAATTCATCATCCCCCGATGAATCGGTTCCCAAACTCCATGGCAAATTCGGGCCCGTCTTCGCATTTGAGTAAGCCCAAATCTAACGCATTTTTCATCTTAAGCCGTCCATACATGATTAATACATATGATTCGGCCTTACAACTAAAAGTCGCCCTTAAGCTCTCAATCGAATTTGCCTCCAAATAGCACCCGTCCGAAGTCACTATCACATCTTGAGACTTATCTGAAAGGTCAATCAGATTAAATCTGTACCTGAGCGCAGAATCTATTTCGGGATCTGGTCGGAATGCTCTGCGAATAGCTCTAGGCACTGTATCACATAGAACATGTACACTTAGTGGGGAAAGGTGATAATCGGGTTCAAGCTCTGATCTCACGTCCCATGCATGCATAGTCAACTCGCTAATACGCATTTCAAGCATGGTTTGGATGGTTTCCGGACCTGGAGGCCAGTAACACAACGTGCCCCATTGATCACCGGAAACAGACTTAAAGACCTCTATGGAGTCATCAAGGCGTGATGACAATTCTGTTAAAAGGTTGCTCCCAAACGCTTCTGCCGTAGAAAAAGCCCTCTCAAAAATAACTTCAGCGAACCTATCTTCATCATGGTCTTCCACCGCAGGAGATCCATGTGGCGGTGAAATATCTCCGGATAGGCCTCGTCTTATACGTAGCGAAAAATCCTGTCCTGTCACATGCGCTACCACATGCAAAACATTCCACCCGTCACAAGCACTGGGTCGGAGCCAATCCTTTTCAGCTAACGTAGATAAATATGCTGTAAACATGTCAGACTCAGACTCCAGTAAGCTAATTAATTCCAATGGTGGTCCCATAATAAAATCCTCAGTTTAAAAACATTTACAGTCATCCCAAAACCCAGCACCGATTCAACATTCTAAATCTATTAACTTACGTTGATCGTTATCTTGCATTGAGGCGAATCCGACTATGATCCAGGACTTCATGATTAACTAGAAATTCTGGCATTCGACCTTGCAAAACATCAACAGTAGCCCGGGCAGTCCTGATTTCTAATTCCAAAACAGACTGCTGAGATAAAAACGCGACATGTGGCGTAACTTGCACGTTGTCCAAACTAAATAACTGATGCCCTGAGGGAGGAGAAGATTCTTGCATAACATCTAAACCTGCCCCACCGATAGAATGACTACTCAAGGCTTGATACAAAGCTTGTTCATCAATTATAGGGCCTCTAGCGCAATTGATAATATAGGCGTCTTCCTTCATCCTACCGATCATATTGGCGTCTATCAACGCTCTCGTATCCTCATTTAACGGAGGATGCAACGTTATATAATCTGAAGATGCCATTAACTCTGGTAGTTCCAATAATTGGACTCCAATCGAAACGGCTTGCTCACTAGTTACATAGGGATCAAATGCAACAATGTTTAATCCAAACGATTGGGCCTTCTTGGCTACGACTTGACCAATTCGTCCTAATCCAACAATCCCGAGAGTCCTGCCTCTTAAACGCATTAAAGGGTACGGCGAGGCAGTCCCTGACCAATCACCTATTTTGGCAATCCCGTCGTAAAATTGAATTTGTCTGTTCCAGGACAATAAAAGTGCCATTACATGATCTGAGACCTCATCCACACAATAATCGGGAACATAGGTTACGGGGATACCTTGTTCAGTTGCCGTATCTACGGATATATTGTCTACGCCAACTCCATACCTGCTAATCACGACACATTTCTTTGCAGCTTCAACCACTTTCTTCGTAACTTGAGCAAAGCATGTCATTACTGCATCGACATCACGTGCCAATTCAGCAAGAGTTGCCTCTGATTGATCCGGAGTCTCTATAATTTCCGCCCCTATTTCTGATAGAACCTTTCTTTCCGGATCCAGAGAAGGCCATACATAATCCGTCACTAGAACTCTATATGAAGCTTTAGGCTTGGCCATTACAAACTCCTTCTAAATAACAAAACCTTGGTCATGCATGATGAAAATTACTTAGATGCCCAACGGGTTAGACGTTACTTAACAGGAAGATATAAATCGGGCAAAAACCTCTCGCCCTTTATATATAGCTTCGGCTCCCAATTCTTCCTCGATTCGTAACAACTGGTTATATTTTGAAAGCCGTTCGGACCTGGTCAGTGACCCGATCTTTATTTGACCCGCATTAGTTGCAACAGCCAAGTCGGCGATAGTAGCATCTTCAGTCTCCCCTGACCTAGCCGAAACAACTGGTGATACCTTGGCCCGTTGAGCCCGAGTGACCACTTCCAATGTCTCAGTTAGGCTTCCCACTTGGTTAGGCTTAACTAGAATGCTATTAGCTATACCTTCAACTATCCCGCGTTCTAATCTATCTAAATTGGTAGTAAATAAATCGTCACCTATAAGCTGAACATTAGAACCCAATCTATCCGTCAACACCTTCCATCCATCCCAATCATCCTCCGCCAATCCATCTTCAATCGATATGATAGGATAGTCTTTATGCCAATCCGCTAACATTGCAATTAATCCTTTTGACGTCAGGCTCCTATTTTCACATTTCAACTCATAACGTGTCCCATCAAAAAATTCCGAGGCAGCCACATCTAAGCCGATAGCCATATCCCGATCAATGCCCCCCGTATAACCAGCAAATTCTATCGCATCAGTAAGTAAGGCAACTGCCGCCTCATTACTCTTCAAATTCAGGCCATAGCCGCCTTCGTCAGCTACCCCCGAAAAACCAATCCCTTTCTGTGTCAGTAATTCGCCCATAGCCCTATAAACGTTTGCACAATCTCTCAGTGCCTCTCCATAAGTATGTGCTCCGACTGGTATCACCAAGAAATCCTGAAAATCCAATCCACCAGAAGCATGCCTTCCACCGCTGATTATGTTCACCATAGGCACGGGCAGTTCGCGACCGGCCTCACCCCCTATATATTTATAGAGAGGCATTTCAAGATCCATTGCCGCGGCATGAGATATAGCCAATGAAATACCTAGAATCGCGTTTGCACCCAAATTTGATTTATCGGCAGTGCCATCCATCGCAATGATCAATTCGTCCACAACCTGCTGTTGATCTGCCCTCAACTCGTGTCCAACAATCTCTGGTCCCAAAATCTCATTGACATTGTGAACAGCCTGAAGCACTCCCTTCCCTGCAAACCGAGTCGAGTCCCCATCTCTTAATTCCACTGCCTCGTGAGCGCCAGTGGAAGCCCCAGAAGGCACGATGGCACGCCCTCTCGCCCCCCCTTGCAACACGACCTCCACTTCAACAGTTGGGTTACCCCTCGAATCCAACACTTCCCTTCCGTGGACACTTTTAACTTGTGAGCTTGTTTTCACGGGTCATCTCTAAATCAAACAGATTAATAACTTCGGATATAGACTGATAGTTTTCTAGGAGAAGATACTTGGACAACCTTCGAACGAAATTCTTAGTATCGTTGGAGATGATATATTCCACCGGTGACTTGCCATCAATCCTGGCCAACATCAAACATCCAATTTGTTTAATTAGGTTAGTTTCTAGAATCGGTCCGTCAGGAGAAGCTTTATTCCAATCGGCCTCATTTTGAAAATTACCATCATGCGAAGTTCTTCGATAATCCAAATCAACTATAGAGTAATATCCTTGTAAAAAGCGTCTTATAGCTTCGAAAAAATCATTTCTCTTGGGAACATTGTAAATTGATTTGAGAAAAAGATGATTCACCATGAACGCCAGGTCAAAAATCGGATTTCCAAGGTGAGCAACCTCAAAATCAATTAAAAACGGTTTCTTTTTGAATACCAGAAGATTCTTGGGGCTGTAATCTCCATGCACTAAAGTAACCTGAGTATCTAGCATTCGTTCTGCCTCCCTCTCAACTATATTTGAGACGTCTGAATGCAAACGCGCAACTGTACGATGATAAGGGTCTATACGTAATTCAATGAATGAATCAAGATTATTAAAAAGCTCGTTCGAGCCCAATGACTTGACATCTAAACTATGAAATAGCTTCAATAATTTACCACTTTCCTCAGCCATTTCAGAGGAAATCTCTCCTGACATAAGTAATTCCTTCCAATTAATGCTTCCTTCAGGAGCAGAAGACATCACGAATAGGAAATTGGAACGATCTTCGTATATGATTTCAGGAAAAGATCCTGGCTCCAAAACCTGTTCCAAAAGACTGATACATTCTCGTTCAGTGTAAATGCGCTTTCTATCAGCTTTCCATACTTCTTTCACCCTCAAATATTCAAGAGACTGCTTTACCACCATGTTCCTGGTCGGAGTCAAAACTTTAACCAGGGTATTAGAAATACCCCATCCCAAAGTTTCAACAGAAAGCACATCTCCATAGTCCAATAAACCTACTGAGACAAGGTAATCCTTAACGTTATTCTCGTTTAAATCAAAAGCCATAATTCCAAATAACTAGTTTAATAAGCACTATTTTCTGCTAATATACCTTTCTAATATGCCCGCATCAACACCCACTCGCCCGATCCAAATAGGTTTTATTTGAACTGATTACTACTGATTGAAATCCAAGGAGGACCAACATTGGATCCTATCATAAAAAATTTCAGAAATGTTTACGTCCCTGAAGGACCGCCTACCAGGCTGATCGGGGCTGAAGACAACCCCCCTACATGTACAATGACATACTCTGAAATCTATCCAAATAGGACTAGCACTCATCACTCACATCCATGGGAACATGAAATATTCATAATAAAGGGTTCTGGCACATTAGTATGTGACGGAGTAGAACATACCATACGTTCGGGTGATGCGATTTACATACCCCCAAATTCTGATCACTACACATTGAATAACGGGGGCCAAGGTGTAATTAGACGGATCGAAGTTAATCCATTAAGTGCATTACGGAGCGAAACTCAACCTGAAATCGCCAAGGATAAAATCAACCAACCTCCCATTATAAAAAATTTAGACACAGTAGACCAAACTTCGGGCCCTGCAAGAACCATTATCGGAACTGATGACGGCGTTGAAACTTATACATTGTCCTTCCGAGGCCTATTAAAAGATGAGTGTTCTCCAAAACACATCCATTCCGGAGAACATCTAGCCTTCTTTTTAGAAGGGACTGCGATTCTTGAATGTGACGGACAGGATTTTTTTGTAGCTGAGGGAGATGCGATATTGGTTTCTGGTGATACCTCCCATGAATGGCGAAGTAACAGTGACAACTCCGCAAAATGGTTGGTATTTAATCCAGTGCAATAAGTACAACTGTTTATAAATATCGGTTCTTTCCCTCACCTTCATCCCAATAGTATAATAATCTTTAACGGTCCAAAAACATCCGAACGGAGGTATCCCTATGAATCTACTCGTAATATCCGGGGGTAGACATCCCTACGAAGAATCCACTCCGGTCCTAAATGACTTTCTTACGTCGGCAGGACATCAAGTTACTGTCACCGAAGATGCATCTGTTCTTTCCAACGACTCCCAGATGAATAGTTATGATGCCCTTGTATTCAACACACGGAGAGAGAATGCTCCGGGGGCACCAGATCTGAGATTAGCCTCTGAAGAACAAGCAGGGATGAAACGGTTCATAAATTCCGGTAAAGGCTTCGTCTGTTTACATATCTCCGGGTGCTTGCCGGACCACTGGTCCGAATACCACGATATAACAGGTGGAGGCTGGATTAGCGGAACCAGTTTTCACCCACCTTACGGCCATTTCACTGTCAACATCAGTAATGGTTCACATCCTGGCGTACAAGGTGTCAGTGATTTTGACACGAACGATGAACTCTATATGGGACTGGCCATTAAAGAAGGCAACGAAGTCTTTATAACCGGTACCGCTTCAGACGGAGTTCACCCGTGGGGGCCCGACCGTCAACCTACCGACATGCCGGGGGGCACCTTCCCCCTAGGTTGGACTCGAAAATATGGACAAGGGAACGTTTTCGTTTTACTTCTGGGACATGACGGACAGAGCTTCCAAACCCCCGAATTCCAGAAGATTGTATTGAACGGAGTGGACTGGGCCACATCTAATTAACTCAAAGAGGTGAACCAATTGGGTGAAATTCGATTTTACGAAGGTGATAACTGCTCCCAGCACTACATAGGCAAATTAAATAGTGATTTTACTCAGTCTTGGGATCTTACCTTGATAAGTGCGCCTGTCTCAACTGAAACGGCCAAGTCCTGCACCCTGATTGACGTAAAACCCGGCACCGAAATACGCCTATATGACGATACTTTTGGACTATCCCAACAGAATTCAGCAGTCATTCAGGTTAGGTCCAACATCCAGGAAAAATGTATTGACTCCTTTACAACCTCGTTATCTGGACCAGATGTGGAAGTGACAATAAATCAAAACTTGGGCGAATTAGGCGGAATAACTCGAATAGAATTAAACAGTGGCACATCCTAGGGTGTGCCACTCTTCGATTCCACCTTCAAATGAACCGTAACTAATACGCAGGTGATTACTGGTTCCAGTCCAGTACTGTTCATCACTATTTCAAAACAAGATCACCCGTAATCTCCCGATGTTTCCTTTAATCCAGTTATTTTTTAGTTTCTCCTGAGCATTGCCTACACTAGTACTTAGTGGTTAGGCGTTAGGCGTGTTATGTCAATTAACGTACATATCCAACACCACTCTAACTAAAGAAAAGGGCCCTACAGAACCGTTGGTCTTCAAGGCATAAAACGAGAAAGTCAATTAGATCAGGAATGTTCCATACTGGAACTACCCTAACACTACGATGTTAAAGTGATATGTATATGGATCAACTTATATATAGAGAAACCCGTGCCAAAGAACTGTTGCGCATTGGATCCGGCTATGCGGATGCCGAGTTTCGGGATGGCCAAAACGAAGCTATTAGGCATGTTGTAGAAGGAGACGGCCGGTTATTGGTGGTTCAAAAGACCGGTTGGGGTAAGAGCTTCGTGTATTTCATCGCGACTAGGTTGTTGAGAGAAGTTGGACTAGGTCCTGCTTTGTTGATATCTCCATTATTAGCCTTAATGCGCAATCAGATTCTCGCAGCGGAACGTATGGGAGTGAGAGCTGTCACCATCAACTCTGACAACCGTGAGGATTGGGAGACTGTAGAAAATGCAATAGCGAGAGATGAGGTCGACATCATATTGATCTCTCCGGAAAGGTTGGGGAATGAACAATTCAGGGAAAAGGTGCTGGAGACGATTAACGACCGTGTTTCCCTTCTAGTGGTAGATGAAGCTCATTGCATCTCCGATTGGGGACATGATTTCCGTCCTCATTATCGACTCCTCGAACAGATGATCAAAACTCTGCCTGATGGGATGAGGTTGTTAGCAACTACGGCGACAGCGAACAACCGGGTGGTTGACGATCTACATACCGTCTTAGGACCAAACCTAGAGGTGTCTAGGGGCGAATTGACTAGACCATCCCTAACGCTCCAGACCATCAAGCTAGACGGTCAAGCCGAACGTTTAGCATGGTTGGCTGAGTATGTACCTCGGATCGAAGGGAACGGAATCATCTATACCTTGACGGTCAGGGACGCTGAAATGGTTGCAAGGTGGCTAGATCACCGGGGTATAGAGGTCCGGTCTTATTCAGGAAACATGACAGAAGGCCGTGGGGAATTGGAACAAGCTCTTCTCGATAACCGATTGAAAGCTTTAGTATCTACTACAGCTTTAGGGATGGGATTTGATAAACCTGATCTAGCTTTCGTGATCCATTACCAAGCTCCAGGTTCAGTGGTTGCGTATTATCAACAGGTCGGCCGGGCCGGAAGAGCTATAGACTCGGCGAGGGGTGTTCTACTCAGTGGCCGTGAGGAAACCGATATCACCAACTATTTTATAGATAGTGCGTTCCCCAATAGGGAAGAAGTAGAAAAAGTCCTGATGGCCCTGTCATCTTCTGACGAAGGTCTTTCGATCCCCGAACTTTTGGGGGCCGTGAACCTGAGCATGGGGCGCATCACCAAAACCACAGAGCTCTTGTCGCTAGAAGCACCAGCTCCGATATATAAAAATAGAACGAAATGGAAACTTGGTACGGATGAACTCAGCGAACGATTCTGGGAACGAGCATCACGCCTTACCGACCTTAGGAGAGACGAATTAGATCAAATGCAGGACTATGTGTCTTTGACGTCACATCACATGGAGTTTCTCATAGAGGCTCTCGATGGTGATGTGACAGATGTCACTCCTCCGAATCTTGATCCACTACCTAGTAACGTGGATGGCGCTATAGTTTTGGATGCAGTCAAGTTTCTGCAACGAACTAGCATGGTTATTGAACCTAGAAAGCGATGGCCGCAATCCGGAGGTTTACACAAATACCGTCTGCACGGAAATATCCGGCCTGATGTCAGGGCCGAAATAGGTAGAGCACTCAGTATATGGGGTGATTCCGGCTGGGGATCCCAAGTAAGAAATGGCAAGTATCAGGAGCAACATTTCTCGGAAGATCTAGTCCCCGCGTGTGCATCTATGTTTGAAGGATGGGAACCTCAACCGACTCCGACCTGGGTGACAAGCATCGCTTCAGCTCGGTATCCGGATTTAGTGCCGGATTTTGCCAAGAGATTAGCGAAAGAACTCGATCTGCCGTATATAGCAACGCTGGATTGTTGCCAGATTTCTGGAGACCGTAGTGCCATGGCCAACAGCGTGCAGAGGGCAAGGACATTAGATGGCTCGATGTCCATAGACCCTGCGCTTGTCCGAGAAGGCCCTGTTTTGCTAGTGGATGATCTGGTAGATACTCGATGGACCCTGTCCATCGCTTCTTGGTTACTACGTTCTAATGGAAGCGGGCCGGTTTTCCCTTTGGCGTTGGCCTATATGGGATGGAGAACCGATCAGAGTAATTGAGGAAAAATCTATTGGTGATGAAATTACTGGATTTGCAACTACTCATTATTCTTGATGTTTGATGCACATTTGACCCTAGAAGTGTATCCAGAGGGTGAAGGGGAGAATCAACTCGATGTTTGGGCTCATATTGAATGCCTACAAGGTATATTAACTAAGCTTTACGACAGCACGTAAAGCAACAAAATAACCAAACGACCTTAGATCGGAGTTTTGATATGTACACCACACGGTTTAGGCCCTTATTCTTTACACTCATTTAAATGCTGGCATTACTTCTTCAGCAAGTAATCTCAGACTACGGTGAACTGCCTCTTTAGGTAACAATCCCCCCGGATTAAGCTCTGCTGTAAAACCCGTCAAACCCAAGGTTTCCTTGAACTGGGCTAACCGTTCAATTACTATTTCAGGAGTCCCACAAATTACTTTGGTTTCCAGTATCTCTTCATAAGTCAACTTGGCCAATCTATCGGCCCTCTCTCTGAGTATCTGGGCCCGCTCTTCGGCAGATCCACCAACTCCCTCATCATCCCTACCTTCTTCATAACGTACCCGCATTCTTTCGAAAAAAGCTTCTATGCTTTCACGAGGCTCCTGCATAGCACCTTCTTTACTAGTACTTATATAAATCGGTACACGGACTGAGATATCTCCACTATCCCCAGGATGACCTGCATCTTTCCATGCCTTGTGGTAGTCCTTAAGGTTCCTCTCTAAATCGAAGATGTCCATCCCTCTCATTGAGAGGAAAATCGGAAACCCAAGACGGCCTACTCTACTAAAACTATCTTCACTAGTAGAAGCAAGTCTAACTACAGGATGAGGTTGCGTGAACGGCAACGGGGATACAGAAGCATTTTCTATGTGGTTAAATTCACCGTGATAGGAGAATGGAGTACCTTTCCATGATTCTAAAATAATATCCAAAGCCTCTTGAAACCGATCTTTGCTTTCCTCATATGGAATTCCCATAGTTTCATATGCTCTCAAATTGCCACTTCGACCAACCCCGAATTCAAACCTGCCCTCACTTATTTGATCTACAGTGGCTGCTTCTTCGGCTATCCTCAATGGGTTAATCAGTGGCAAAACCTGGACCGCCATCCCAACCCTCAAATGCTTAGTACGTGACGCTATTGATCCAGCAATCACGATTGGCGCTGATACTACCCTATTTTGATTAAAATGGGATTCACCCAACCAGACTGTATCTAAACCTGTTTTTTCAGCCAGGTCTGCAAGTCCTAAATACTCTTGAAAGCACTCTCGTTGAGTACCCCCAGGCCGTACTGTGAAATCCAAGAAAACTCCGAAGTCCATGTCCTACTCCCTGCACCGGATCGAGTATTTATATAAATGGCTCAGATAGCCGAGAATAACAACTGGTATCATTCTGGTCAACTCTCATAATCATAACTCGTCATGTTCAACCATTCAGAAATCTAGATAATTTGAAGAGGTGCAAATCATAATTGTCGTCTTTTCCTTCAACGAGATCCGCCATTATGTCTCCCACTACGCTGGCGAATTTGAATCCATGCCCTGAGAATCCTGCTGCCATTGAAACCTGAGGATAATCAGGATGTCGATCTAATATGAAATGACCATCCGGTGTATTTGTAAACAGACAAGTTTGTAACGCCAATGTAGATCCCAGACCTGCGGGGAAACAATCACCTATGAAATTTCGAAGTAATTCGTCATCCGCTGGGCTAACGTCCCGATCAAACCGATCAGGATCCACCTGTTCCTTAAAATGATTGTAACAACCGACCTTAAAACCCCTACCGTCAAAGTTTGGAAATCCATAGAATCTACCTTGGGGTACTTCCAAGCCAAATACAGGGAATTTCTCTACCGAAAATAGATCTGGAGCAAGAGGGCTGAACCACCCAACCACCTGTTTTTCAGGTTTGGTAAGTTCCGATAATCGGGATATTAGCGAAGACATCCAAGGACCAGCGGTAATCACTAAATGTTTAGCCGAATAGATTTCCCTATCAGTCTCCACTCTAACCCCGTGCTCTGTCGGTTCCCAGCTAAATACGGGTTCTCTACCTTTAACATGAGCCCCCGATTCTAAGGCAGCAAACACATAGCTAGATATACATTTCTCCGATAGCAAAAATCCACCTTCAGACTGAACAACCGCCATAGTATCGCGTGGTACTGAGTAAGAAGGGAATCTACGCTTCAAGTCATTAGAGTCCAAAATCTCATGCGGCAGTTGGTGGATACGGCAAGCCTTTAACGAACCACTGAACATAGATCCTTGTTCAGGCCCACCCCGAATGGTTCCCGTTTGCACGTACAATTTCTCTCCAACTAATTGTTCTAGCTGGTGCCACAACTCATATGATCGACGTACTAATGGTACATAGGATGGATCTTCATGATAGGCGAGCCTGATGATTTTACTAATCCCATGAGAAGATCCCATGCGATTCGGAATATTGTATCTATCGAGTCCTAATACCCTAAACCCTCGAGAAGCTAATTGATAAACCGTGGCGCTCCCCATCCCTCCTACACCCACTACTATCACGTCGTAATCATAGTTCAAAGACATCTAACTATTAACCTATGTCGAAAAGTTGGTTGGGCAATTGGGATTATAGCACTGCGACATAGTTAAATTTGTTAATCGGACTACCTATATAAAACAAATCTTTGCTATTGCACTTTCATTACGACGGCCATAGAATCGCAAGAACAGGAGACTGAACAAACTATAAAGGAGCTGAGATATGGCAAGATTGCCCAATCTAACTCGTGATAATGTACCAGCTGAATTCTTGGAAGCTTTTGATGAAGTCACCGCGGAGAGCGGTGGCGTGATCACCGGAGGACCGGGATCTATAACCATCAATAGCCCCGAAATGGCTAGAAGACGAGCTTATTTAACTAATTATCTTCGCTTTGAGAGCACCTTCCCCAAAAAAATTCAGGAGCTTGCTATCATCGTCACAGCCCGCGCTATGGATTGCCAATACGTGTGGAATGCTCACGCTCCAGCTGCCAGAAAACAGGGTGTTTCTGATGATTTAGTGGATGCTATAAGAGATAAGAAGGCACTTCAAAATTTAACTTCTGATGAAGCAGCTATCATCAATTACGCAACCGAATTCTTTCAAACTCATAAAGTTAGCACCCCCACATTTAATTCTGCCTTAGAGCAATTTGGTAGCCAGCATTTAGTGGAGATTACTGCTTTGATAGGGCATTACACTCAGACGTCTATGATTCTCAACACTTTTGAAGTTACTCTTCCAGAGGATCGGACGGAAGTTGTATTACCTATATAGCAGTATAGCCATGTAAGAAGGTTACCCAACTCTCAAAAACATACTTCAAACGATAGTTAGTCTATTAACCACCAACTAACCACATAAAGTTAAACAAAGGAGCAGATAATCATGGATTTTGGACTACAAGGTAAAGGGGCATTCGTAGCAGGGGCTAGCAGAGGCATAGGAAAAGCTATAGCCCGCGTCCTCGCGCAAGAAGGCGTCAACTTAGTGATTGCCTCGAGAAGCATGCCAGATTTGGAGCAATCAGCCCGGGAAATCGAAGATGAGACCGGACAACAAGTAATACCTATGTCCTTAGATGTAACCAATACTGATCAAGTCAACCAGTGCATCGCAGATGCTACACGTCAACTCGGGGGACTTCATATCCTAGTGAACAGCGCTTCGCTACCCGGAGGGTCCCCCAACGCTATCGGGCCTATCGAGACAGTCGATGAGGATGATCTCCTTAGCGATTTCGACGTCAAATACGTAGGCGCGCTACGTTGCGCAAGAGCATCAATACCATTCTTGAAGGAACAGGGATGGGGCCGGATCATAAACATCAGCGGAGGAAATGCCCGAAATGCCGGCAATTTAAGCGGAGGCGCCAGGAACGTATCTATGGTGCACCTTACGAAAACTCTGTCCAATCAAGTAGGACAATTCGGAATAACGGTCAATTGTATTCATCCAGGGACTACCCGTACAGAGCGTACAGCTAGTCTATTGGAAGCCCGTGCTCAGCAACTTGGTGTCACACCAGAAGAAGCCGAGAGACAAGATTTTGCTCCTAATTCCCCTCGGGGAAACGCAATTTGCCGTATGGTAGACGCCTCGGAGGTCGGATTCCTCACAGCATACCTGGCATCGGATAAGGCATGGGCAATTACAGGGGAAGTTATCGCAGCCGGAGGGGGAACTGGCACTGCAGTTTTCTATTAGCTGATATATAACACTCTTAGATTACAAATCAGTAAGGTTAAGACAATCACGGGACCATTAATTAAAATACATATAAACAAAGCCTTACTGAAAACCTCTATTGGTTAACCGATCATTTCAGATATAATCATGTGGTTGTACCACATCTAGCCAATCAAAAAAGAAAAGGAGGATACCAAATGGCTTTAAACACCCACCAGGCGCCGCAAACATCAACGCAGCCTTTGGTAAAAATCACCGAGCTGGATCACATAGTATTGAGGGTATCTGATGTGGAGAGGGCATTAGAATTCTATACTAACGTCCTCGGCCTTACCCCAGAGCGGGTTGAAAAATGGCGTGCTGGGGACATACGCTTTCCATCAGCTCGATTAAACGCGGATACTATTATAGATTTTTTCGGAAGTGAACAGAATCCAGTGGGCCGAGAGGATGCCAAGAACCAAGATCACTTCTGTATGGTTATAGAACCAACCGATATGGAATCTCTAAAGACCAAATTTGAATCGATCGGTGTAGACATCCAAGCAGGACCAGGAACTAGATGGGGTTCGCACGGAGACGGCATGTCGTTATATATCTACGATCCAGATGATAATGTAGTCGAATTACGACACTATTAGAAGGCCTATAAGACCACGGGTAGAGCTTGCCAAAGTTGTGAGCTCTACCCGTGAATATCAGATCCAAATCTATTGAAACCGTATTTTATTATTCGAAAGGCGTGGGCATCATTTCAACAGGAACTTCTATTAGGCTAGGGGCATCTATTGCTAAAGCTTCTCGGATAGCGGCCTCTAACCTTTCCGGCCCTTGGACCCTAACCCCCCTAGCCCCATAAGCTTCCGCCAATTTCATGAAATCCGGATTTTTAAGTTCAGCGCCGATCGCTCGTCCGTTGAACCTAGTTACCTGATCTCGTAAAACATTTCCATAAGCATTATCATTAAATAGCACAACTACAACATTAATTCCATGCTGCACGGCAGTTGCAAGTTCTTGGGAATTAAACAAGAAACCCCCATCACCCGACAACGCTACTACTGCTTTCTCCGGATTGGCTACTTTAGCACCTATAGCCGTCGGGAATGCATATCCCAGATTCCCAGAATAAGAGGAAGTAATAAAAGTCTTGGGCTCATAAACAGGATAAAAAGTTCGACTGTAATAACCCATCTGCGTCATCCCCGAAATGAGGATCCCGTCGTCGGGTATAGCAGCACGAATAGCTTTTATATACGAATCCTGAGGCTCAACTCTTAACGCGGTCTCGTATCTTCTATTCCTTGCCTCAGCTACTTCTTGTTCACGACTAGGTTTGGCCGGAATTAAAGCTACTATTTCCTTGTAAAGCTCTTCCATTCCTCTGCGAGCATCAGATTGAATCCCAAAGGTATTATCATAATTTCTACCTAATTCAGTTGGATCCACATCGATTTGAATAACTTGTTGACCGTCCAAGTACGTAGGGAATGCCATACGAGTACCGACTGATATTATGAGATCAAATTTAGGGTCGTCCTTGGCTATGGGATCATTCCGTAACCGTAGTCCTTCCAAAGACATTGGATGTCTATCCGATATAGAGCCTCTTCCTTCTGCAGTCGCTATAACCGGTGCTTGAATATGTTCTGCTAATTTCAACAAAGCTTCATTTGCGCCAGAAGCATTGACTCCACCCCCTACCCAAATTAATGGGTTGCTTGCCGCCGATATAATAGACGCAGCGCGCTTAATATCGTTCACATCTGGTTCTGCAGGAGGGAAACTACCGGGTTCTCCAAGATCTATCTCCGCTACTTCTGCCAAAGTTTCAGGAGGTACTTCTATTTCTACCGGCCTGGGGCGACCAGTTTTGAGCTGATGGAATGCCTCATGAACCGCACCAGGGATTTCCACGGGATCCAAGCTACGATGAGCCCATTTAGTGATAGGCCGGATAGAATCTATTTGATCGTTTACCTCATGCAAAATTCCTCTATCTGAACCAATCAAATCACGCTCAATCTGGCCTGAAACCACTAAAATAGGCGATGAAGCTGAAAAAGCAGTGCTTATTCCTGCCGTAGCGTTCAATAACCCGGGGCCTGGAACCATTAAAGATACCCCTATTGAATCACTAGTTCTGGAGTACCCGTCAGCCATGTATGTAGTAGCTTGCTCATGACGGGTGGTTATCAATTTGATGTCCGGAAGCTCATATAATGCGTCCAGCGCATGATATAGTTGCACCCCGGGAAGTCCGAAAATAACTCTAACACCTTCTTGATAGAGGGTCTGCATAAGTGCCTGTCCGCCAGTCATCTTAACCATATTCACCTTCAATACTATACAATTTCAAAATGTAACAATTGTTCAGGGGGAAACGCTTAGATTACCTTTAATCAATTTGTCCCCAACCTGCCCTATTATGTTATCTAGCATATCAAAGTCCCACTCTTGAACTAATGTCACCGCAGTACCAACGCGACCCATTCGGCCTGCTCTACCAATACGATGTACATATTCCTCTACGTTTTCGGGCATGTCATAATTAATCACATGGGTAATACTCGGTATATCTATACCCCGGGCTGCGAGGTTAGTAGAAACCAATATTTTCTGTTGTCCACTTCGAAATGATCGCATGACAGAGTCCCGTTCTCTCTGAGTTTTACCGCCATGAAGTCCATATACACTATGTCCAACTTTCCCGAGCTCTCGAACTAGGGCATCAACATTGACCTGAGTCCTACAGAAAATCAACGCCTGACCGTCCCCTACATGTTCCTCAATAATTTCTTGCAGACCAGTCCTTAAATCCCGCTCCGCTATCTCATAATAGACCTGTCTCACTTCATCAACTGTCTCGACACTTTCGGTATCTGCTAGGATATAAACCGGTTTATTCAGATGTCGATTTATCAAACGGCGTATAAAACCAGGGAAAGTTGCAGAGTACAAAGCGGTCTGCCGAGCCCTCGGGGTAACCCTCAGGATACGATCTATATCATCTGCAAACCCTATATCCAACATCTCATCTGCTTCGTCTAACACAGCAAATTTAACTCTGCCGAGGTTCAATGTCCCTCGTTGGATATGATCTATAACACGACCTGGTGTCCCTACAGCAATATGCATACCTTGTTGAAGTAGTCTGATCTGCCCTTTGATGGGTTGGCCTCCATACAGGGCTACAACCTTCAAATTCCTTCGCGCTCCAATGCGCCTTATTTCTCCTGATACCTGTACGGCAAGTTCTCTGGTAGGTACTAGAATTATAGCCTGCACCGATTTTTGGGCAGGGTCAGTCATTTCGCAAATCGGGATTGCAAAAGCAGCAGTTTTCCCAGTCCCAGTCATAGCCTGCCCAGCTAAATCGGATCCCGCTAAAAATTCTGGTATCGCCCGAGCTTGAATCTCAGTAGGAAGCTTGTATCCAATATCTTCCAAGGCAGATGCGATCGGTTTTGAAATTAGAATCTCACCGAAACTACAATCCCTAATGGGTTTACGACTCACCCCATCTCCCTGACGAGGCCTAGAGATATTTCGAGTCCCAGGGCGTGCTCCAGCGGATTGTTTTACGAAAGCTTGATTGGGGCTAGAGGATGGTTTATCGAAGGTAAGAGTTTGTACGTCGGGGGGCTCAGCATCGTGACTGATCTGAGTTCCGGATAGTGTAGAGCTTTTCTTGCGGGTTAAGAAATCAAATAAACGATTTAACAAATAGTATGGCCTAAGATTACAACAGCTAGCTAAACTAAGCAGTCAACCTATTTTATGTGAAGTTTAACACTCCCACAAAATAGTGTCTATTTCAAAACCCGTTTGACTTCGAGGATTGGTTAGCGAATAAGATGGCCAAGTCTGTTGAACCTGGCCATCTTATTCGCTAACCAGTTGAAGAAACTTTACTTGGACGCAGCTCCACAGACTGTATCAATTATCAATCTAGTTACCAAATATGGATCACAATTAGCGTTGGGTCTCCGATCCTCTATATAACCCTTACCATCGCGTGCGACCTGCCAAGGAATCCTTACCGAAGCTCCTCTATCAGATACACCATATCTAAATTCCCTATAGGAACACGTCTCATGCAGACCAGTTAGTCGCTCTTCGATCCGATCACCATAATTTACAATATGCTCCTCGTGTCTGGTTTTCAAAGCTTCAGCCGCAGCCACGCAAGCATCGTAATTTTCGCGCATGGTGTTAGTCGAAAAATTAGTATGGGCACCGGCGCCATTCCAGTCTCCTCTTACAGGTTTCGGGTCTAAAGTCGCCGATACGCCGTGCTTTTCACCAATACGGTAGAGTAGCCAACGCGCTATCCACATATGATCACCCACAGCAGGGGCACCAATAGGACCAATCTGAAATTCCCATTGACCAGGCATGACTTCGCCGTTTATACCTGCAATAGCCAATCCCGCTGTAATGCAAGCATCGAGATGTTCTTCCACTATAGGACGTCCGAAAACTTCATCCGCCCCTACTCCGCAATAGTACCCACCTTGAGGAGCAGGGAAACCATTATCAGGCCATCCCAAGGGCTTCACACCATCAAAATAAGTATATTCTTGCTCTATACCAAACCAGGTATCCAAGCTTGCATATTTCTCGGCAGATGCAGCACAAGCAGATCGAGTGTTAGATGGATGAGGGGACATATCCGTCAACAAGACTTCACACATCACCAGTTTATGATTGCCGCCCCGTATGGGATCAGGGCAAACGAAGACTGGATTTAGAACACAATCCGACTCGCTACCCGGAGCCTGATTCGTACTTGAACCATCGAACCCCCAAATCGGTGGGGCCTCTCCCTCAGGGATTACTTTTCCCTTGGATCTTAACTTCGCCGTAGGTTCCTGACCGTCGATCCATATATATTCTGCTTTATAGTGACTCATTTTTAACTCCACCTATTAATAGCGTCTTGCTACGCAATTTTTTACTACCAAGTCAGAGGTTCTCTCAAGTTATCATCTAATCAAGATGTTACGTACGTTTTAACTAGTTGTTAAATAATTGTAAACTATCACGAATTTCAAGTAAGGCAACAATACCCTGACGAATCAATTGTACTCCAGTTGTATGATCAACGGTATCCACATGTCATAGTGCAGCGACAAACTGAAAAACATTACAACTCATGTAATCATTTAACCGGAGGCCACATGATCCATCCCCTTCGTTCAGTATTACGTACCCGTAACAAGTGACCACCAAGCGTCGTTACATACAAGGTAGACTGATCAAAATCCCCAAAACTACAGTTGGTTGGCATATCGACTCCAACAGGCATGGGATGTGTTTCTAACAACCTGCCTGTAGGATTCCAAATATATATCATCGGGCCAGGACCGCTGCCCCAAGAGCCCGCGGTGGCGATTATGTTACCTTCTGAATCCAGGCACATCCCATCTATGCCCCTCTGTGGCCCTCTGTGGTCGTTCCCAAACTGATGCAACACGATGTATTGCCCAAGTGATCCATCATTTAAAATTGGATATGATCGTAACTCACGAAGACCACCCAATTCAGCTTCTGTTTGTATCATGTATAGATTAAGTTGATCCGGAGAAATTAAAAGCCCATTTGTACCGGTGACATCATAGGTCATCCTTCTACAAATCCAGCTCCCATCACTCTGAGGATCGGCTCTTAATATATCTCTTTCCTCCATTTCAGGTTTTTCACTGGGATCAATATTTATATCGTTCCATGGGTTACTAAACCAAATTCGCCCTTGCCGATCGATCGCCAGATCATTTGGAGTATTGAGTCTGACGCCGTCCAGACGGTCCACAATCGTGGTGGTAGATCCATCTTTTTCGAACCTCACTATAGCCCGCCCTCCGGAACAGCAACCGTATAAATCTCCATTTACATCAAACGCCAGCCCATTAGTATGATTGGTATTCTCCCTGTATACCGAACAATCAGACGTTTCTGGGTCGTAAGCCATAATCCGGCTAGCAGGTATATGGGTAAATAATAATCGATTACCATCCCAAACTGGGCCTTCGGTCAAGCGGCTAAAGGGTCCAGCTATTGATTCCCATTCCCATTCCCATTCCATATCCGACTCCTCGCTTTTAGATTTTAAAAACTGGTTGGACTTACACTAACGGTAGTAAATGTACAGTCATTTCTGATGATTGGAAATAGCTTACCCAATAATCAGATAATTGGTAATATTGACCCCATACATAGAACCAAATAAAACCGAATACCGTACTGCAAATGCATCGCGGCTACATGTGAAAGGAGTTACAAGATATGGTTTCGGAAGTTAACCAAAATATTCCTTCTACTGAATATAGAGGGATAAGTGTAAGATCGCTGTGGAAAGTCTTTGGGAAAAACCCTGATGAACTCTTTAACTCACCCTTACGCAATATGGAGAAATCCACTATCCAGAGAGACCTAAATTTGGTAGTGGCTTTAAGGGATGTCTCTTTCGATGTAACCCCAGGAGAAACATTCGTAGTCATGGGCCTCTCAGGAAGTGGCAAATCCACTCTGGTCCGCTGCCTTATCAACCTCATTGAACCAACCAGTGGTTCTATCATCGTGGATGGTCAAGATATAACCCAATTTGACCAAAAAGAACTCCGAGATTTCAGAAGGTCAAAAATCGCAATGGTGTTTCAGAATTTCGGACTATTGCCACACAAGAACGTGCTGGACAACGCAGCATACGGTCTGGAAGTAAAAGGAATAGAAAAACATGAGCGGTATGAATTAGCACGAGAAGTCCTGGCAAAAGTCGGGTTAGAGGGATGGGAAACTTCCAACCAACGGGAATTAAGTGGAGGAATGCAGCAAAGAGTGGGATTAGCCCGGGCATTGGCAATGGATCCATCTATATTATTAATGGACGAACCTTTTAGCGGTTTAGATCCATTGATACGTCGTCAAATGAGAACAGAATTGTCCACTCTCCAACAGGAGATACAGAAAACCATAATTTTTATTACCCACGATTTAGACGAAGCCATAACAGTTGGAGACCGGATAGCCATTATGCGAGACGGCGAGATCATCCAACTGGGTACCCCTGAAGAAATCATCACCAACCCAGTTGATAGCTTTGTTGAGGAGTTCACAGAGGGAATACCTAAAACAAAGATAATAAACATCTCGAATATAATTAGCGAAGCTTCTACGTTTACGTTGCCCACCTCCACCGCAGATATTTTGGGTTTAATGGATCAAAAACAATCTGATTATGCGGTATCGGTTGATCAATCCAATAAATATCTGGGAACAGTCGTTAGAGATGATATTAATATTACCTCCAACGACTCTACTACTGACATCTCAGCTATCATGAATCCTATTTTGCGACCAATACATCCTGAGACGACGTTAGAAGCAGCTTTAACAGTTATGAGCCGTGAAACACTCGCAGTCCCGGTCACCGACTCTTCCAACACATTTCTGGGGATGGTAACACCACAAGATCTCTTAAGAACCCTTGCAAACAGCCAATAACTGCCCTACATCAAGCTCTAAATCAACCTGACAGTAAATCGAGTGAATAATGCTAAAAAAAATCCTATCCGCCACTTCCGATTCTTCAAAAGAGAGTCTGCCTCTTAGGTCAAACAATACTCGTAGAATTATAAGTTTAGGGGTGTTTGCTTCCGTCATCATCACCGCACTAATTGTTTCAGTACTAATTCACATCGCTATAGAAGATGATAGGTTAAGGTATCCAACTAATTTTAGCCCTGAGTTGACCGTAGCCATTGATGCAAGTATCCAATGGGCTGTGGTTAATGGAGAATGGTTCTTCGACGGAATCAGTGATGGGGTCAAAATCACCCTCGGAAAACTTAAACAATTTCTTCTTTGGATTCCGTGGCCTGTAACAGTATCCCTCGTTTTTCTGTTAGCCTGGCGCTGGTCTACACTACGGATAGCTATCGCATCCTCAATAGGGATGATGATAATAGGGTTCGTGAATCTATGGGAACCCGCCATGGTTACTATAGCTATAATGGTTATTTCCGTAATTATCGCAATATTAGCGGGTATACCCGTAGGAATCATCATGGCTCGTAGCGATTTTATGGAGAAGTTATTCCGACCAATTTTAGACGCCATGCAAACCATGCCGGCTTTCGTCTATTTAGTTCCCGGTATTATGCTCTTTGGCCTCGGAAATGTAGGAGCAATCCTGGCAACGGTCCTATATGCGATACCACCTTGTATCAGGCTAACTAATCTCGGGATCAGACAGGTAGACCCTTCGGTTGTTGAAGCAGGCGTATCCTTCGGGTCAACCTCTCTACAATTACTCTTTAAAGTGCAAATACCAATGGCTATCCCGACTATCATGGCAGGGATAAACCAGACAGTCATGATGGCTCTCGCTATGTCTACTATAGCCGCCATGGTTGGTGCAGGTGGTCTTGGCCTAGAAGTACTCCGGTCTATGGGACAGTTAGAAGAGGGTAAAGCGTTTATCGCTGGAACGGCCATTGTGGTAATGGCGATAATTGTTGACCGAATATCCCAAGGTTATATATTGTCGAAAAGCAACTAAAAATCAAAAAAGGGGTGCCGTTTCACGTGCACCCCTTTTTTTCACACTGGAAAACAGTTTTTATTCTGGATTATTTATGATGACTATGATCACCGGCGAGAGCCGCTTCCACGTTAGCAGCAACATCAGATGGAACCCAGTCTTTCCAGGCATCGTTATTGGTTAAGTACCAAACACCTGTTGCTGAATATGCCTCTTCTGAATTATCGTATTTATCCTTGTTTTCCCCGTACCAACCCTCTGCTGCTAATTGATTACCAGCACTCCAGTCCCATTTTTGGAAGAACGGTATTAATTCGGGAGCATCTGCCACCAACTCTGTGTTCATGGCTATCATGATTTCAGCAGCAGGGAAAGCGCATCCATGTACGGGATCATTCCCTGCACATTCGGAAGGAGCAGGTTGTTCCAAATCACGCATGTCTAGCTTATGAGCTAGAGCTGTAGGGCCCCAGTAGTAAAACAATATAGGGTCTTCTTTAGCGTAAGCTCCTTCAATAGCTGCGGCCAACGCCCCCGCTGTACCCGGGTCTCTGAGAACTACATGATCTTCAAGTCCCATACCCTTTATTTGACCGGGACCAGTGTCCGCTGCCCCGTCTTGAACAGCTCTGCAACCCCAACCAGAGATACAACCAATCAGGACCGCTTTACCATCGCTGTCGGCTTCTACGAATAACTGTTTAAATTCATCCGTTTTGAGATCTTCGACAGAATCCAGCTCTGGGTTAGCATCTTGGAGATATCCAGGGATCAGGAATGTGCTCTGCCAGTTATCTTCCAAACTCTTTCCAACCGGAATTACCTCACCGGCTTTCACAGCTTCATTCCAAGGTTGATTCTGGTTTGGAAGCCAGATTTCCATAGTGATATCTACATCACCTTTACGTAACCCCTGGAACAACGGGACTGTTGCCCCTTCGATCTGTGATGTTGTATATCCATATCCATGTTCAACAATATATCGAGCCACACCATTTTGGACCAATGCGCTGTCCCAATTTAGACCACCGAACACTATTTCTCGTTTCTCTCGTTCAGGGACAACTTCGACTATTTTCTCGACTTCCTTGATTACCTCTTTCTCAACTTCCTTCACAACTTCTACGGGTACTTCTTTGACTACTTCTACTTCTTTGACTACTTCTACTTCTTTGACTACTTCTACAGTCCGTACCTCTCCCGCTCCACAAGCCACGAGAGATACAAAAACTATGGAAGCAAACATTGCCATCAATGCCGCCCTGATTTGAATTCGCCTAATCATGTCCTCAAACTCTCCTTATCTAGGTAACGTAATTTGGGTAACATAGTGAACACCGAAAACGCCCCGTATTTAGATCAATGAATATTATAAACCCTTTAAAGATAAATTCATCGGTCCGTATAAAACCCTATCCTACATCTATAATAACGTCAAATTGACTTATAGTTTTATAGCTGATTTTACCTATGTCCCATATACACAACTAAATATCTAGTCAGTCATTCCTGTTAATATAAGGGCATAAACAATTTAAAGTAGGCGGTCTGGATATGAGTAAAAATGCCTTTTCTACCCTTTCAGCTATTGCCGGTTGGCCAGATGATTACCAACAACAGGTACAAATTAGTGGCGGAACCGATCCGGTTTTACCAACTCCTTTTAAAATTACCGAAACTAGTACTGCTGCCCTATCTGCTGTGGGTCTGGCCATTAACGATCTCTGGGAAATTCGTACCGGGAAACGTCAAGACATTGCTATTAACAGCAGACAAGCCACTGCTTCTCTAAGAAGTGGTAAATATATGGATATGGACACGGCTCCTGTGTCAACAGAACGGAACCCTGTGATGGGCGTTTACCCAGCCAAAAATGGTAGATGGAGTTATTTACACTGCAATTTCCCTAATCACCGAGCTGCTGCATTACAAGTTCTCGGGGTCTCAGAAGATAAAGAAGAAGTACGTCGTGCCGTTTCTCAGTGGGACGCGCTTGAACTTGAGGAGGCAATTATCAAAGCTAAGGGAGCCGGTGGCATGGTTAGAAGCATGGAAGAATGGGCCCATCACCCTCAGGCTGCTGCTATAGGCTCTTTACCGTTGATGGAGATAATTAAGATTGCAGACAGTCCCCCTGAGACACTACCTGAAGGGGATAGACCATTATCAGGAGTACGAGTTCTTGACCTAACTCGTGTATTAGCAGGGCCGACTTGTGCCAGAACAATGGCTGAACACGGGGCAGACGTACTAAAAATCACTGCAAGTCATCTACCCAATATTGGCTACCAAGAATACGATACGGGGCACGGAAAATTGTCAGCTAATTTAGACCTGCGTGACAATACCGATCTAGAAACCCTGCACGGTCTAATCAGGGACACGGATATCTTCTCTCAGGGGTACAGGCCGGGTACTTTGGGAGACCGAGGATTGTCTCCTGAATCTTTGGCCAAAATCAGACCCGGTATTATTTACATCTCCCTTAGCGCATTCAGCCACCTCGGCCCTTGGTCTTCAAGAAGAGGATTCGACACAGTAGTCCAAACAGTTAGTGGGATCACCGATCGGCAAGGACATCTCTTCCCAGGAGCAGAAACCGGACCCCAGTTCTATCCAGTATCAGCGATTGATTATTTAACTGGATATCTAATGGCTTTTGGAGGTTTAGTAGCCTTAGCTCGGCGAGCCAGGGAAGGAGGAAGCTGGTTAGTTAGAATATCGTTAGCTCAGACAGGGCGGTGGCTTGTAGACCAAGGACAAGTTCCGGAAACAGAGCTTAACGGAGTCCCATCAGAATTTTCTGATAGCGAGATTAAACAATGGTCAACATCCAGCGAAACACCAATCGGCAAACTGGGGCACCTATCACCGGTCTTAGAATTATCGGAAACACATGCTCACTGGGCCAGACCATCTGTTCCACTGGGATACAACGAGCCTCTATGGCCAGAACGGACTTAATATGCAAGTCAAACACTTGGCAAACCTGGGCGGAAATTCGACGAATTAATTCGACCTTTTTAAGATTCAATTGGAAAGCAACCTATTCAGTCAAAATCAGACAGATCACTTGAAATGAACCGGCCCATTATCACATCAGCCAAAGCCTCCAAGGTTTTGGCTGACTTTATTCTGGAGATAGTTTGCCTCATTCCCTAGAAACCAAATGGCCAACAGAAAAGGTACATGGTGTCTTCTACGGTTGGTGGCTAGTAGGAGTATCCGCTCTTGTGATGGTGATAGGCACGGTACCAGCATTTCAAGGTATGCCGGCTTGGTTTGTAGTTTTGGAAAGTAATTTCGGCTGGAGTCGAGCCCAATTATCAATGGCCTTCTCTTTAACACGAGTAGAAGGATCTATCATGGGCCCCATCTCTGGCTATTTAATAGATAGAGTTGGCCCAAGTCGGATGGTTTTAATAGGTCTCGTTGTCATGGGAATCGGGTTTGTATTTTTCAGCCGTATCGAGAACCTATGGCAATTCTATTGCGCATTCATGGTAATGACATCTGGGATGGGGTTGGGCACCTGGTTACCCATGATGACAGTTCTGAACAGCTGGTTTATAAAGAAACGCTCTATTGCAATGGCACTAGCCATGGAAGGATTTGCGTTAGGAGGGATATTATTAGTCCCACTTATTGCATGGGCTATCGATCCAGCCAGATTTGGTTATCAGGGATGGAGGATCACCGCACTTGTGATAGGAGTCACGGTATTACTCCTAGCTTATCCAATATCAAAATTAGTAAGATCTAAACCAGAAAATTACGGTCTATTACCTGATGGAGATACAAACACAACCACCAGTCTATCAAATAAATTATCTAGTGATGATCCCAGCGAAAATAACGAATCGGATTACACATGGCAACAAGCCATTAAAACTCGCGAATTCTGGTTGATTTCAATGGGACACGCATGCTCATCAATTGTAATAGTTACTCTTATGGTTCATTTGGGAACAATGCTGACAGACCGAGGTTTCTCTTTACAGACGGTCGGGTGGGTAGTAGCTACCCAAACAGGAGTGTCAGCCATATTCAATCTAGTTGGGGGCTACATTGGGGACAGAGTTCCAGTAAGAGTAGCACTATTTGCTTTCTCAGCTCTTCAAAGTGCCGCCCTATTTTTATTATTAGCTTCGGATAACCTGGGTATGGTTTATCTGTTTGCAATTGTGTTCGGCGCAAGTTTTGGCGGAAGAACCCCTTTAACCACCTCAATCAGAGGTGTCTACTTTGGTCGTAAAGCTTTTGCCAGCATTACAGGCATGTCCATGATACCTATGAATTTATTTCTTTTGGCAGCCCCATTATTCGCCGGTATCATGTTCGATATAACAGGGAGTTATAACATACCCTTCGGATGCATAGCCATAATTAGTTTTCTTGGAGCAACGTTATTCCTGTTACTTGGTAATCCAAGGAATCCTGATAGGTTTTCCAGTTAGCGCACGCCCACCTTGGGCTAGATTATGATCTTAACTATGCTCAGGATTGCGTCAAAACTCATGTCAATGAAGTAGAATATTAATATTGGACTCTTAATTTCTTTGAACCTAAGGAACTTTTAGGTGGCACACAATCTCAGAGACAACCGAATTTTAAAAGCTGCAACGATACGTTTAACAACATTATTCCTTTTATTAATGTTGACCACATCATGTTCAAGCACCGGTTCAGACGACGGGAATTTATCTGAAGCTGTTGAAACTAACAACCAGCAAGCTAATTTGTCTTCTCTAGAAGAGGTCCCTATCAGAGGACGCCTCTCGTTCATACGTTCTGAAAGCCTAACTTTTGACACTGCTGGTGAAATTGGATCAATCTTGACCAAAGAAGGAGACAGGGTTAAAAAAGGCACGGTTTTAGCACAATTGGATTCTATAAGTATCGCTAAATTAAATCATTTGATCAGCCAAAATAAAAGAGACCTCAACAAAGCCCGAGATAACTTAGCTATCGCGGACCAAACTTTCGAGACCACTCCCGCCGACAGAATTCTACATTATGAGGAGATTGCCAAAGCTAAGATTGCATTGGAATCAGCAGAAATTGATCTTGATAATTTCCAGAGGACATACGATAAATCGCTGGCTAATGCTACTAACGTTGAAGCCAAAGCCCAAGTGACCTTACGGAAATCCATTGAGAACCTAGACGATTTCGAACGCAATCACGAAAAATCTTTGGCAGCAGCGTTGAAACTCAAAACAGATTCAGAGTCATCACTTGAAAAAGCTAATCTCGCGTTAAAAAACTTCGCGAGAGATGAAAAACAATTGCTTGACGCTGCAATGGATATAGAATCCGCTGCTGCTCTCACTCTCGAGATAGCTCAAGAAGCTTTGTCTGATTTTATGATTGACTATGAACAAGAACTCGCCACCGCTCAAAAAGCCGTAGGTACTGAAGAAGAAGATCTTGAAACTGCTGTAGATGCAGTAAGTAATTTTCTACATAATCCCCAGGATAGGGACGTAAAAGACGGCACTTATTGGGATTTAGAAGCACTTGCCAGACTCAGAATCAAAGTTGATTTAGCTGAAGCTGATTTGGCTCAAGCCAAAGCCAAACTGGACAGAATCCAAGACGGGCCAAATTCCTTCAAAGAACAAGATTTGAAAACTGCCGTTAATCTTTCCGAATCAAAATTAAAAAAGGCACAAGATGACGTTGAGGATTTATCTGACGGCGTAGACGATATCAAATTAGCCCAGCGTAAGGCCGCAATCAAAGTCGCCGAAAACACATTGGAGCAAGCAACAATCGACCTGTCTAAAGAAGAGAATGGCCCCGACCTTTCAGATCGAGCACAGTTACAATCTGATATTAAAGTTGCAGAATCCGCCCTCGCTGATGCTACAGCGGATTTATCCCGAAAATTAACCGGACCCGACTCCGAGACACTGGAACTAAAGAAAACTACTGTAGATAAAAAGACACAAGAACTAGTCGACCTAACGGATGGACCAGATAAATACGATGTGGATGTTAAACAAACAGCCTTAACCTTGGCTCTAGTTAACTTGGACGATTCCATCGAGGAATTACGTGGAACACGCATAACCGCCCCATTTGATGGAATAATATCTCTGGTAAACGCATCTAAATCCGATATCGTCTCCACAGAATCTAAAATAATAGAAATAACTGACCCCGGTGAATCTGAAATAATCGCAACTGTTGACGCTTCTAAATCACAGGCCATCAAAACGGGGAACCCTGCAGAAATTACGCTATCATCTTTGCCAAATACTACTTTGGATGGTGTCGTCACACATCTAGCACAAAACCCTGATACTGAAAGAGGAATTGTTGGTTATGAATTGAGAATATCCATAACAGTTCCTGATAGCATAGAGATACCTTTACAACTAGCTACGGCAACCGCAATTGTCTATCCCTAGCGAATTAAAGCCCCGTCATCAATCAATCGTGAGCCTATAATTCGCCCTTCCTAAGGTTTTGGGAGCCAATGAGGCAACCGCTACAACTAGATTATCAGTCATACCAGAGGGATCCAATACGATCTGCCCAACGTTATTCTCATCAATATCTATAGACGACACCTTATTTTGGGTGCCTTGTTCTATGACTTGGACTATAAAGTTTTGCGACACAAGATTATCTGTGATATGAAATCCGTTAACATCCACTTTGAGGTCCTTAATATTTGAGCTCCGGTCACTGGATATTTGCATCTCCTTTATACATAAACCAGATCCATTGATCGCATCGTCTGTGACATATTGAAACCTTATCAACAGATCTTTCTCATTTGAGTAGTTTTTGAGATCTATTTGCTCTCTAAGCCATCCGCCACTATGGCCAGTGTAACCTGATCCAAATCCGTTACCGATTGGATTTTCCGTAGAAGTGTATTCAGTAGGTATGACGTTCCAGGTTTTACCGCCGTCTACAGAAATTTGGAAATAACCGTAATCCCAATTCTCTTCTATGTCGTGCCAAATACTATACTCAAACACTGGATTTACCAGATCTAGTACATCTACATCAACGACCATACTTGAATCTATAGAATCTCCAGCATTGCTCCACCAACACTCTTCGCTCCCCAGATCAACAGGAAGAAGGGCTGTCGTCACGTCTCCCTGGAATTGTATAGTTACATTGGCATTAAAATTTTTCACTTCCCAATATTCGACCGAATACTCGGGGATACTGGAGTCAACATACGATTCACGCTCCAAAATTTTTCCGATTTTGGCCTTAACCTTTAAATTTGAATATCCGTATCTCCCCGAATCTTCGTCTAACAAGTTAGCTATAACCCAGTCTTTGAAAACCTTGTCAAAAGTGGTATTCAAATTTCCATCTCGGAGATAATTATTAATCCCCTCTATCCCGTTGGATTCTTCAGAGATCAATCCCATCAAACTCCCATCTGTGCTGTAATGTTCAGCCATATAATGCATGAAAAGACCCGACCCACCATAATATGCAGATAAAGCCCCATTGAGCGGCCAGTGAACTAAAGATTTAGCATACCTGTCAGTAAATCCCGTAATTGGTCTGTGTCCAAACCCTGCTATTGTTACTGCGAGTTCAGATAATCCTTCATTTACCCAAGTTTCTTCGGTATGGTCGTGGTTCCAATGGATCAGATGTTGTATCTCATGGGCTAATACTTGATGATAGTCATAAGTACCCAAGTTTAAACCGGGTATATTGAGATAAACTATCTCACGCTCATTGCTGAATGGTGCTAGCCATGTCTCATGTTGATCTGCTGAGCTAAAATATCCTGCCACACCTTCCAAAGGTGCATGGATTAAAAATATTCGTGGGTCATTATCAATCCCAGGCCTTCGCTCAACACCAAAATATTCGGTGACCCGCGGATAAATCATTTCCTCAAAACCTTTAATCGCTTTTCTTAAATCATTAGGTTCCACATTAGATCCATGCTCAAAATACCAATAGGCATTAGGTGTTATAGCTTTCAGTTCAAGATCAGATTGGTACGGCTGTAAATTCACTAGATCTAAAAGCCAAAACTTGGAAACACTCCCTACCGTGAGATTAGCCTCTAATTCGGCATTTTGAGATATCAATTTATCACCTGACAGTTCCAAACTTAACTTATATAGGTCTCTATCCGGAGCTGCAGGGAATTCGTTTCTATAGATACTATCTGGTCCACTATCCACATCGCTATCGAGTTCGTTATTTAGTTGTGTCACCTCAGTGGTTGAAGTATCTAGTTCAGTATTAGCCTGATCAGTTTGTTTTTTCTGCCATGCCGTGGCCAGTGGAGTATACGTAGCAGTGACCTGTGGAGACGGAACAGGTAACCCATCTGTAATCGGCTCTTGTTCAATATGTTTAGTCGTTATGTCTTCAGATATTTCTCTTTCACATGATAAGGAAGCCACTAATAAAATAGACGAAATAAACAGCCATAGACATTTATTCAGGTTCCAAATCGGATACGTCATCTGTAGATTATAAAATATTAAACTCCTCGATGCGTTTGATTAGGAGCATCTGAGTAACTGATTCAGCACCAAAATGAATAAACAATAACTTTTTAAACCTCAAATAAGATTCCCATTCAATGTGATCGCGCTGAACATTGACAGAATACGGATAAAACCCGTAGCATTATGCTTATTTCATGACTACAAGTTAGAGTAGAATTACTTCAAATTAGGGAGGCCAAAACAATGGCTACCGCTACTCAACAAACTTACTGGGAACGAGCCAAAGATGCTGGTTTTGACCTAGGGTGGTTAAACCAGTTGCGCGAAAATATCGTCACTGAAGAAGCGACAGAAACTTCGGAGAACCTAACGGGTAGAGTAAGTGGATCAATACCTAGACCTGAGGTTCCCAAATTTGGGGCATATCCATTCCGAACTAAAAAAGAGGTCTGGGGGTACAATCTCCGTAAATTACATGAAGAATTTGTAACTCGACAATGGAGTTCGGCAACGGATATTCCATGGGAAACCCTAGAACAATTGCCAGATGACATCGAAGCAGCCGAGTGTCAATTAGCAACTTTTTTCGCCCAAGTTGAGTTCGTTGCAGCCGATGTGCCAGGTCGTTTTATATCAACCATGTCTCCAGATTATCAGGAAGTCCGACTGGTACTTCTTGGACAAGTCATGGATGAATCCCGACATTTAGATGTCTTCCGCAAGAGAGCATTAGCGAACGGCGGAGGATTAATGAGAATGATTGATAGCGTTACAGATGTTGTCGGCGGTAGCACTGATAACGCCCGGGAATATACCGAATTATCTACTCGCCTTCACATAGTCGGCGAGGGCAACGTGTTGACGCTGTTCCGGCTCGGAGAACTTATGGCCTATAACGATGCCGAAAAGGCGATTTATAGGCGTTGCGCCCAAGATGAGGCTAGGCATGTTGCGATCGGGGTACTTCATTCCAGATACATCAAGGAATCAAGTCCCGAAAGAATGGAAGAAATGCATGCTTATTTGGACGAGGCAGAAAACCGCCAATCCTCTGGAGCCGGTGGGGAAAACCCAGCAGCCCGAAATATGTTGACCAGCGAAGCCTTGGCAGTCTTACTAGGTGGAGGAAAAGACAAAGTAGACGAAGGCCAAAAAATCCTTATGGCCGTTCGACAGAAACAAGTCAAAGAATATTTCCAACGCCTAAAGTCAGCGGGCCTGGATGACCGGATAACTAATGGCAGAGTCAATCCAGCTCTCTTAGAAGCCTATAGGGCCCTTTAACCCATCGTGTAACAAACCTAAGAGCCCCCATCTTGATAGATGGGGGCTCTTAGGTTTAGAAATAAGCTTGTTGCAAAGGGATTTATAATGTCTAGCCTCGACGAAATCAGCGAAAACAAAGATCAGATCACTGAAAGCGCTACAGAATCCCTCGGGTGGATTAACGATTCCCTCGCCTGGGGAACCAAAGCATTACCAAGTAAAAAAGGGTTGACTCTTGATGACATCAACGTTGGCATTTACGGTCAAGTACCAGAGTACAGTGAAGAAATGACCCGTATGCCCCGTGGGGCTTTTCATGTGCCAGGTTTACCTCGCCTGGAATTTTACCCACTGAGCAAAAAATCAGATATATGGGCCGATAACGCTGGTGCGCTATATGAGGAGGCTATCCAACGAAGATGGATGGCGCATATCGACATACCATGGGATACCATTCAAACATTACCTCGCGAACTCGAGTTATCCATGTGTCAACTCTCTACCGAATTAGCCCAACAAGCCAGCATTGAGACTGACTGCATCGGTCAATGGGTTGGGCGCATGAACTACGCATACCATGAGGTAAAAACGTTTTTAGCTACCGAACTATATGACTCAGGGCGCCACCACGATGTCTTCCGTAAACGTGCATTAGCTAACGGTGGGGCTCTAGGGCTCGAAAGCCCGGGTTATATAAACCGCCGGATAATAGAGAGTCGCGCCGGTTGGACCGAAACCGCCATTTACCTTTACCTATTGAGAGCCCCATTAACTCTAACCCTATACAGATACGGAGAAGCTTACGCTCTCAACCCGGCTGAAAAGTTGATGTTTCGACTTTGCATGCAGGATAAAGCTCGCCACATAGCATATGGCATGTCTCATATCAAATATGCCATAGCTGAAAGAGGTAACGACGTGGCATTAGGACTATTAAGGATGATGGCAGGGGTAGAACAAGATTTATATTCAGAGATGAAAGACAATGTTCTATGGGAGGCTCTAGCTATCATTTTCGGAAGAGGTATAGAAAACATATCCGCAGGCATGGAAATTGTTCTAAATCTTAAACAAGAATATATCACTGAATATATTAAACGTATGAGATGGGTCGGGATAGACAAAACGTCAGAAAACTTGGCCCCTGGACTAAAATTACTTTTAGAGTCTACAACCTACACCGGGGCCTCTTAAGAAATGCCAGTTTACGAATATCGATGCAACAAGTGTCAACAAATTAGCTCTTTTCTTGTCAAAACTTACGGCGGCTCTCCCAATTCGGGATGTCATTCATGCCAAAGTAATGAGTTGGAAAGGATTATATCAGGGGTAGCATACTTACGTTCCGAAGCAGACAAATTATCACAATTAGATCCTAAATACGGCAAAATAGTAGATCAGGCGCTCAGTAAAGCACCACTAGACACCAGTCCGGACCACTACGTAAATAAAATGATACCCTTCAGTAAGGCAAAAGAAAGTGGTGATCCCTATTTTAAAGAGTGACAGACCTGGTAATTAAGCTGAACTAGTCTGGTAGTCTTTACCCAGATAGTATTCAACATTTCGGAGGATTCTCATGAGTTCCCTTGGTAGTCATTTATTATTTCCGTCAATTGAGTGGTTCGAAGCACTCAAACAAATCGTTAACGATGATACAGAATTCCGTAGCTTCGGGACTGTGGAAGCAGAGATGGGAATTAAAGTAGGATCCAAAGTATTTGTTATAACCTTCGAAGCATTCGAATGTACACAGGTAAGAACCGGAAGCATAGATGATTTAATAAATTTAGATTTTCATCTGGAACTGACCGAATCTGATTGGAAAGAATTAATTGAGAATACCAAACTAAACAATGGCGCGGACCGGCAACACACCCTAAATACACTAGATCTAATGAAGGAAGATGGTTTAGCTCATAACGCCGCAGGAGACCAACTACGTGGTGATATATTTTTTAGAATAAATCAAAGCCTCCAGCACTACTTTGACCTGTCAGCCCAAATAAATACCGTGTTCGAATAAACAATATTAGGGTAATTGTCAGTTACTCTATATGCCAATGGTAAATTTAAAAGTTGATTAAACATTCACAAAAACTGCCAACGTCCAAAATAACATTTTAAGAACTCTCAGGAGGTCCCTTGGATCAACTACTACTCAGCACCCTGGACACAGCCAAAGTTAAAGGTGCCGAATATGCAGACATAAGATCTGTGGAAACTTCTCAAGAAAGATTCGTAGTCCGAAACGGAGCAGTAGAAACAATTACCAAAGACGAATCCACAGGATTCGGAATACGAGTACTCATCAACGGGGCATGGGGGTTCGCATCGTCCCCCGATATCACGTCAGATAATCTAAATAAAACTACAGCCTTGGCCATCCAAATTGCGAAGGCGTCTGCATCTCACAATAGGAACGCTGTTGATCTGGGTCCGGCTGTGACTAGTAAGGGTACTTACATTACACCGATTGAAATTGACCCATTTAAAATTCCGCTCGACCAAAAAATAGAGTTGCTCCTTGAATCAGACAAATCCATGGCAGCAGTAAAGAAAATCCGCTCCAGGTTAAGTAGCTTGGTCTTCATAAGGGAACACAAGATATTCGCTAATACAGAAGGTGCCTACACTGATCAAACCATATATGAATCCGGGGGAGGCATCCAATCAACAGCGGTGGGAGACTCAGAGGTGCAGAGGAGATCATACCCTCAGATGAATGGCCGTCAACAAGGTTGTGCAGGATGGGAATATATCACTTCACTAGACATTCCCGGTAATTCTGAAAAAACCGCTATGGAAGCCGCTGCTCTGCTAACCGCCGAATCTTGTCCCACTGACATAATTACTGATGTAATTATTGGAGGTTCTCAATTAGCTCTACAGGTACACGAATCATGCGGGCATCCTATCGAGCTAGACCGAGTATTCGGAGAGGAAGCCGCATATGCAGGAACTTCATTCTTGACTCCCGACAAACTCAATAATTTTGCTTACGGCTCGGAGTATGTAAATATAACGGCAGACAGTTTAAGAACTCCGGGATTAGGATCTTTCGGCTGGGATGACGAAGGAGTGCCATCCCAAACAACACCGATAGTCAGTTCCGGTCAATTCGTCGGATATTTGATGTCGCGGGAATCTGCTTCTACCTTGGGGCTTACATCCAACGGATGTATGAGAGCGTCATCTTGGAACAGGTTGCCGATGATACGAATGACCAACGTAAGCCTTGAAGCTGGAACATGGTCCCTGGATGATTTAATATCACATACCGATTCCGGGATTTTCATGGAAACTAACAGGTCCTGGTCTATAGATGATCGCAGGTATAATTTTCAATTCGGAACGGAGATGGGGTACGAGATTAAGAACGGCAAGATTGGAAAATTGCTGAAGAACTGTACTTATACTGGTATCACTCCTGAATTCTGGAATTCTTGTGATGCAGTATGTAATAGCGATCACTGGGTAATGTGGGGAACACCGAACTGTGGGAAGGGGCAACCCGGGCAAATTGGCCATACCGGTCATGGAGCGAGCCCTGCACGTTTTCGTAACATACGTGTGGGAGTATTAAGATGATCGGAGAACGCCAATGCAAAAAAATACTTGAGACCGCTATCCAGATCTCCGGTGTCGACGAAAGCGAGGCCTTCCTCAGTACAAATGAATTATCCCTAACTAGGTTCGCAAATAACACGATACACCAAAACGTATCACATTCGGACTCTCAACTATACATGCGTTGCGTCATAGGGAAACGGCAGGGTAGATCAACTACTAACGATCTAAGCAAGTCCGGAATCGTCAAATGCGGCGAGGCTGCCAGAGAAAATGCGAAACTGATGCCTGAAGACCCAGATTTTTTCGGTCTCCCAAAAACAACACCGAGTACTAAAGTATTAGCTTATGACGAATCTACAGCCTTTTTAAATCCCGAGGCCCGTGCGAATATAGTCGAACAAATTACCGCAAACTCAGAAAGGAATAAATTAATTTCAGCAGGGTTTTGTCGGACAGGAATAAACGAACGGGCTGTAATGTCGACTAAAGGCACCTGGGCCCACCACGTAGGATCTATCGCAGGCCTGCTGATCACCTCTATGACAGATTCATCAGCAGGGTGGGCGAAGGGCAGCTCATGGAGGATAGATGATCTACAAGTTGAACAATTGATAGAACAGGCTTCGAGTAAAGCGCTGAGCGGCAAACAACCAACTACATGTCAACCTGGCGAATATACGGTAATACTTTCCAATTACGCAGTCGATGACATAATATCGGCCTTGAACTTCTATGGCATGGGTGCACAGATGGTCCAAGACGGGCGCAGTTGGATGAATGGATTACAAGGACACCAGGCGATGAGTCCCTTAATTTCAATCTGGGATGATGGTCACGATCAGAATGGTTGCCCAGCTCCTTTCGACTGCGAAGGTATAGTCCGACAACGGGTCGATATAGTGACTGATGGTGTAGTACGTAACCCTGTATATAATTCATACACCGCCGGTAAAGAAAATAAACTATCTACCGGCCATCAGATTTCTCCTGTAGGCGGTCCTTCAGCCCATAATTTGTTCATGTCACCAGGGGCTCACAGCGAGAAACAATTAATACAATCTACAAATTATGGTATCTACGTAACCAGGTTTTTCTATACTAGATTGGTACATTCAACCGGATGTACAATGACCGGAATGACCAGAGATGGAACGTTTTTAATAGAAAATGGTCAAATAACCAAGCCAATCAAAGACCTACGATTCACTCAATCTTATGTAGAGGCCCTTAAAAATGTGGAAATGGTTGGATCTGAAAACACTCTCCACATCAATGAAGGAAGTTCATCTACTAATGTCCCTGCTATCAAGGTTAATGCATTTAATTTTACTGGCGTAACCGTTTAATAAGGCAACCTATGTTAGATAATCAACCTATTCGAATAGGTATGACCGTACCTCAGATTTTCTATCCTGACCAAGTCGATCCCACGCTAATAAGTTCATTCGTAACCAGGGCAGAGACACTAGGGTTCGAAAGTCTTTGGGTGCAAGAACGGATAATAGGGGGAGTTAATTCCCTCGAACCAATTAATCTCTTAAGTTACGTGTCGGCTTTAACCCAAACGATCAAGCTGGGGACATCAGTTCTCGTAGCGTCGACTCGAAACCCTATAATGCTTGCTAAAGAGTTAACTACATTGGATCATCTCAGTAACGGTCGGCTTATCGTCGGCATAGGATTAGGTGGCAGGGTAGAACAATACCACCTGTTCGGTGCCCCGTCTGAACATAGAGTCCGATTCTTCATGGAAAGTATCAGAGTTCTCAAATCTCTGTGGGAACAACCAGAGGCGCACTTTCACGGCTCTTATTGGGAATTGGATGGGGAACAAATGAACCCCAAACCGGTACAAGCACCACACCCACCTATATGGATCGGTGGCATACATCCCAACGTTTTGAGGCGTTCGGCTAAATATGGTGATGGATGGATGGGCAACGGCAACTCTTCAACCAGTCAGTTCCGATCACAAGCAGAGATACTGACTCAGGCTCTCGAAGAGGAAGGACGCGATCTTCAGAACTTTCAGATATCCAAGAGAGTTTATATAGGAGTTGATAACGACGAAATAAAAGCTAAACGACGTATGGCAGATTATTTCTCAAACCATTACGGAGTAAACCCTGAAAGAGCAGGGGAAGTATCTATAACTGGTAATGCTGAACAATGCGTAGACCTATTATCGGATGTTGTCCACGCGGGTGCCCAAATGCTCATGCTGAATCCAGCCTACGATTACCTAGAACAGATGGAGATACTTGCCGAAGAAGTTATCCCTAAGTTAACTTTGTAAAACTTAGAAATCGTACCCAGATCATATTCCCTACCCTAGAAGTGTAACCACCTGATATTCATACTTTAGAGATCGTATATCTACGGACCCTGATTTAGATCTACTCTAACGTTCGTCTTGTAAAGTAGCCAGCATTAGGTAGCCACGCTTTCCTCTATCGGCCTTTCATCATTAACGAATAACATTAAAGCTATCCCCAAGATATAGGATCCAGCCAAAACCGAAAAAGCAAAAGTAAATCCCATATTTTCCATCAGTAAACCGACTAATAATGCCCAAAACGGCGCAGAGGCAAAGCCCAGGAAAAAGAACACACTAAACGCGGCATCCCTATCAGGCTCCGGCAAGGAATCAGCCACCATAGCCTGCGTAAGAGTCATACGAGACCGAGTCACTATCCCGTATAACAACAAATTCAGTAGTAATAGCGGGAGAAAAGCACCTTGAAAAGCCAGCCATAAAGTGGCCAACGAAGAAAATATTAGAGAAAACTGAATCACCCATTTCCTAGATACTTTGTCCGACAGCCATCCTAAGAATATCGGTCCAATAATTCCCCCAACGTGCATCGCCGTCAATGCCACCGCAATCACTGTAGTAGTTAAAGCCAAATCGTTTTTAAAATGGGGTCCCAAATATGCAAGATTTACCCCCATGTCCCGACCAGCTCCTCCCACCATCATGACCGACGATACCAAGATCATATTCTTATTGCGGAAAACTCGTTTATAACTATCACGACCCTGAGCTAGTTTAGCCCTACCAGATTTAGGTTCCTCTGTACTATTACCCAGTCTGTTCCTAAACAAGAAATATGTAACACCCATTGCTACGCTGAGTGTTGCAACTATCATAAATATGTTCCGCCAATCCATGATCAGCAGCATAGCTCCGGCTACTAACGGTGACAACAAGCTCCCAATATTAGAGATACTCGTGTTTAGAGCCAGCACGGTCCCTCGGGTTCGGGGAAAATAACCAACTAAAAGACTCGATCCCACAGGATGTTGAGCGCTTGCTCCCGCTGCTGAGATAGCACGCGTTACGACAAACCCATTGAATGACCCAACCCAGCCCGTGGCCAGTGTACCTAATCCCAAGACGATATTACCTATGCCCAATAGCCAGGCCCTAGGTATAAATGGAGTAGCGAATCCGTATAATCCCTGAGTTACCCCTCCGACTAAGCTCATGATTGCAGTTAAGATACCCAGTTCGGTATAACTAAACCCAAGCTCAGGCATAATAACAACATATAACACCGCCACCATTTGATTCTGAAAGTGATTAACAGCATGGGATATATTAGTTAACCACAACACGGAATTACGCTCTAAAGCGGACCCAACATGTTCCTCTAGGTGACTGGTTATATTAGTCATAATGACAAATTAGCCTCCAACCCTCATGTACGAACCACTATCCAAAAAAGAACACCCCTACAACGCACTGTCGATTATGATATCCAGTAACGCTGGTTTCCCTGACGCGACAGCCCTGTCAACCGCTGGCTTGATTTCGCTTGGGTCTATAATCCTTTCTCCATGTACACCCATGCTGTTAGCTATGGCCGCCATGTCGAATGGAGTAGCAAATTCAGAATACAACAGGTTCTCTCCCGAAGTTTCGGACAATCCTAACACGTCCTTTTGGTAGATATTGAAATTGGTTCTCAAAATACGATACATGCCATTATTACAAATAACGAATACACATGGAATATCATCGTTAGCAGCTGTCCAGAGCCCCTGTATGGTCATCATAGCACTGCCATCACCTATGACACCGAACACTGGCCGATCCGGATTGGCACATTGAGTACCCATGGTTGCCCCAATTCCGCCCCCAATTGACTGCCCTCGCACCCCCCTGATATCCCCTCGTTCAAACGCTTGGAAATAATGTCTGAACATCGCCCTATTACTTAAGGAATCATCAACCACAATAGAGTTATCAGGTAACGCACTCGATAATTCAAACATCATGCGTGCCGGTGTAATAGGCTTTTGATCCCATTTGTCCTCAACAGCCCTTTCAAATGATTTTTTACTTTCGCTAGATTCATTCGATATAAGGCTAATCCTATTGGAAATCGTTTGTCTGCTCTCTGGAGTTAACATGGGGGTAAGTTGGTTAATTAATTCTTCTATAGCCAAACCACAATGCGCCACTATACCCACATCCGTTGGCTCAGATTTACCAACTTTCCCTGCAACAGGATCAATATGTATTAATTTCGTCCCACTGCTCAATATCACATCACCCCAATAAAACAGTTCTTCGAATGCGTCCATTCCAATAGCCAATACCAAATCAGCCCTCTCGAGGATAGATCGTTGATCCTCAATTCTTAAAGAAAGGTTTCCTAAGAATTGAGGATGATTAGTCGGGAATGCAACTTCCGCACCTCTAGAACCATATACTGGCAAACCTAGTAATTCAGCCAGTTCAATAGCTTTATTCATCGCACCGTCATCCGAAACTCTGTCACCCACCATCATAATAGATCTATCAGCCTTGATGAGTAGATCTGCCGCAGCTTTTATCCCTTGAAGATTTGGGCGAGGCTCATCGAACATTAGCTGAGACGGGACGATATTCATATCTGCTGAACCCTCAAGTGCGTTAGTTGTGAATCCGACATAAACCGGTCCCTTAGGATGACTGTTCGCCTCATTAAACGCTCGCCTAATAGCCCCCGGAATCTGGTCTGGATGAGTCAATTGAACCGACCATTTGGTCACTGGTCGAGCTAATTCTGCCAAATCTGTCAACCCTTCGGTAGTTTTACGGATGTCATAATTTGCTGATGTGACAACCATGGGAGTCCCAGTATTATACGCATCTAACATCAAGGCTAGTCCATTTGCCAATCCACTATCTACATGCAAGCTGACAAATGATGCCCTTCCGGTGGCGCGAGCATAGGATTCTCCCATTCCAACAGCTACGCTTTCTTGTAGGGTTAGGATATACCTTAACTCAGGATAATCACCCAACATATCTATTATAGGACCTTCGCTGGTCCCTGGATTACCAAATATAAATTCAACCCCTTCAGCTTTTAACATTTCTAAGAGTGCTTGTTTCCCGGTCATTAATTGAGCCAATTGTTACCCCCTAAATAAATTAATACTATTAGTATCAAGAGAATTACCCTTTACGTTTTAAATTGCAATTCCAAATTATTTCCTTGGCGATACGACTGTATAACAAAAATTCACACTAAGCCATTCACACCATTTCAATAATCAGAAACAAGGTTTGACTGCGATTAACTACGATGCTACATTCCATCTCAGTTATTGGTCAATCTAATAGTCAATCAATACGAATACTCACAAGAGGTTATACATGAAGGCAGCAGTATTACGACAAGTTGATGCACTTCTGGATATTGAAGAGGTAAATGTTGACAACCCCGGTCCCAGGGAAGTCCTAATCCAAACCGGAGCGAGCGGGGTATGCCACAGCGATCTACACTTTGTAGAGGGTAAATATTCAATAACAATGCCAGCTATACTTGGACATGAAGCGGCCGGTTCAGTTCTGAAAGTGGGACCCCAAGTTACATATGTACGCCCCGGGGATACAGTTATAACTTGCCTATCTGTATTCTGCGGGCACTGCGAATTCTGCTTGAGAGGACAACCTGTGCTTTGCACTCGGACAGACGTAGTTCGCCACAGAGACGAACCCCCTCGTTTGAGTCAAGGCGATACACCTATCACGCAGTTCGCCCAACTCGGATCATATGCAGAGCAGATGCTAGTACATGAAAATGCATTAGTAAAGGTACGTGACGATGTTCCATTTGACCGATTAGCCTTGATTGGATGCGGCGCAACCACTGGTTTAGGGGCAGCTTTAAACACAGCGAAAATAGAACCCGGATCAACTGTAGCAGTACTCGGATGCGGAGGAGTGGGATTAAATTGCATACAAGGCGCTGCGCTCGGTGGAGCACTACGTATCATAGCAGTAGACACGGTAGAAACTAAGTTGACCATGGCCCGAGATTTCGGAGCGACTGATGTAGTTGACGCCTCAAGCGGGGATGTAGTGCAAAAAATACTCGACCTCACGGACGGTGGAGTTGATTATTCATTCGAAGCAATAGGACTAAAAGAGACAGCAGAACAATGCTATGAGATGCTCCGTCCCGGAGGAGCTGCAACCATCATCGGAATGATACCAGAAGGTACTAAAATAGAAATAGACGCGGGAAATTTTCTACGGCGCGAACGTCGTATACAGGGAAGCAGCATGGGATCTAACAGATTCAGAACCGATATGCCTAGATACATCGAGTTTTATTTGCAAGGACGCCTTAAGCTTGATGAGCTAGTGTCACAGCACGTAAAACTTTCACAGATAAACGAAGCTTTTCAAGACATGAAAGACGGGAATGTTGCCCGCAGCGTCATTACATTTGATTGAAACACTTGATTTTTTTGTTAAAAATAACATTGGTATAAGTTACACAACCAGAAGCTCATGTGAATTTATGAGGATAATCTAACTTATAATTTCGTAGTTGCTACCAAAAAGAAATTCCTAGGAATGCTATGGACTCTCAATGTATCCAATTTAAAAACCAGTTATACTCTGCTGCCAAGATTATAGTTAATTCTCACTATACTATTGCATTAGCAGGAGCTGGACTATCCGTAGAATCCGGCATACCCCCATACAGGGGCCCCGACGGGTTATGGACCAAATACGGAGAACCTTCATTACTTTCTTTTGATGAATTTAAAAGAAATCCGACAGCATGGTGGGAAAACCGACTGTTGGCTGAAGCACAATATGAAAATCCCATCAGAGAAATGAAGTTGGCGTTGGACCGAGCCAGGCCAAACCCTGGCCATTATTCATTGAAAGAACTAGAGGATCTCAGTCTACTTAAACATACCATCACACAAAACGTGGACAACCTCCACATAATGGCAGGCAGCAAATCAACCCTAGAGATACACGGTAACCGAACTTTATTAAGGTGTTTGAGTTGTGGTGCTAAAGAGAAACGATATGAGATTAGCTTTGAAACTCTTCCACTCATTTGCAAATACTGTGACGGTATCATCAAGATGGATACAGTCATGTTCGGTGAGCCGATACCCAAAGATATTTTAATGCAATGTATGAACGCGGTTAATAACTGCGATTGTATGTTATTGATAGGTACTTCCGGCACTGTGAATCCAGCAGCTCAATTACCAGGTAGAGCCCATGAAAAAGGTGCTATTCTAATAGAAATAAACACTGAGGAGACACCTTTAAGTTCAATATGCCACTCAGTATTCACTGGCAAATCAGGGTTTGTTCTACCGTTGCTCGTCGAACAAATTAGAATGATTCTGGAAACCTAGAAGCGTAATAGGTTTTTAAAATTGGTATCTCAATGCCCAACCTCACCGGAGGGATAATGCAAATCACTAATTTTGATATATCTGTAGAAAATTCTACCCTAGATCAATTACGAGACCGGCTGATTAACACAAGATACCCGGACGAAATAACTGATTCTGGTTGGAATTACGGCACCGATTTATCCTACCTTAAAGAGCTAGTGCAATACTGGCACAGTGATTTCAACTGGCCTAAACAACAGGCCTTAATTAATTCATTTTCCCATTTTAGAACCACCGTCGATGACATAAATATCCATTTTATCCATGAAAAAGGTAAAGGCCCTGACCCATTACCATTAATCATAACTCACGGATGGCCAGGTACTTTTTTTGAGATGTACAAAGTAATCCCAATGTTAACCGACCCTCAAAGGTTTGGAGGCGATCCCAAAGATTCATTCGATGTGGTCGTACCATCTATGCCCGGATACGGGTTTTCGGATGCCTCTCCAAGTAGCGGACTGGATCCACTTACGGTCGCCGATATGTGGGCGACATTAATGTCGGATAATCTTGGCTATTCAAGATTCGGGGCACAGGGTGGTGACTGGGGGGCACGAGTGACAGCTAAGTTAGGGTTGAGCCACTCAGATAAAGTCATAGGTATACACACTACTTCCACTACCAGTCCTACGCCTTATTTGGGAGAGGGATCCAGGCCATTATCTGAACCTGAAAAAAGAATGTTAGAACAACGAGAAGAGTGGGTTCGGTCGGAGGGAGGATATGCACATATCCAGAGTACAAAACCACAAACGCTGTCTTATAGTCTGAACGACTCCCCTGTTGGTTTAGCTGCATGGATAGTGGAGAAATACCGGACGTGGAGTGATTGCGAAGGAGATATTGAGAGTAGGTTCACCAAAGATGAACTTCTCACTACCGTTACTATTTACTGGGTCACAGAATCCATAGGCTCATCTACCCGACTATATTATGAATCCTTTAACAAACCGTGGACCCTAAAACAAGGGGAACGGATAGATGTCCCCGTTGCCGTTGCCGCATTTCCACATGAGAACACCATTCCCTTACGAGAATGGGCTGAAAGATCTTATAACGTGAAACATTGGACGGATATGCCGAGCGGAGGTCATTTCGCAGCATTAGAAGAACCGGATAGATTGGTTCAAGACATAAGGGAATTCTTCAGAACCTTACGCTAAAGTACCGCATCAACTGTAAATTACTGAAGGCTACAGATTATATGGCCGATATCTGTTTACCCCTCGCTCAGATTCCAATATCAAACCGATTTTTAGCAGATTTACTTCATCAAAATGTCTGCCCACTAGCTGTACCCCAATAGGTAACCCATCCGCTGACCATCCAAATGGAACGGATAACGCGGGCGAACCCGTGAGATCGAAAGGCACTGTACAATTTAAGGCATGTCTACCCAATACATGTTGGTCACCAACATGTAGTCCACGTGAATTATGAGGATGTGCGGCCACCGGTCCAACCGGACATATCAACAAATCAAACGATTTGAAATATCGCACGACCTGTTGGCGAAACCCATCCAACTCACTCAAAGCATCTAGATATTCACTCAGGGTGTTTTCAGGTTGTTGAAGTCTTCGCTGCATTATCTGGGAAAGTTCTCCACGTTTCCCCTCAATAAAAGGCCTCAAATAATGCCCGCCCTCTACTCCAAAGATAGTTGATGATATCTGCTGCGGTGAAAATTCTGACCAAGCGGACAAAGATACCTCTTCAACATCAGCACCACATTCAGATAAAACTTTAGCCGCATCTGACACGGTTCTCTGCACTTCACTATCAATTGGACCAAATGGTCCATCAGAACACCAACCTATTTTCAAATTCGCTACATCTAATCCAGAGTCCAGTACATTCTCCGCCGAATAGGGAATCGCATAAGAGTCCAGTCCATCAGCCCCAGACATGAGATTTAACGACAAACTGATATCTCTGATAGTTGTAGCCAATGGACCGACATGCATGAACCGGAGTAGAGTTTCCGGCCAGTGCCCCGTCAACGGAATCCGTCCATGCGTGGCTTTTAGACCGACTATCCCACAATAGTTCGCCGGTTCCCTTACCGATCCCCCTACATCACTCCCGATACCCAGAGGAGACATACCGGCCACAATAGCTGCTGCTTCTCCTCCACTTGATCCACCAGGAGTACGCTCTATATTCCAAGGGTTATTAGTTCTCCCGTACACAAGGTTGTCCGTTTCCCACCATAACGCGAATTCCGGCATGTTTGATTTACCAATTAAGATTCCTCCAGCACCCTTGATACGTTCAACAACCGTAGCGTCCTCGTATGGAACACGCTCCGCGAATAATCTGGAGCCACGGGTGGTAATAATGCCTTTAGTATCGATACAATCTTTTACCGTAAAAGGTACCCCGTGTAACGGACCCCAAATTTCCCCGCGAGCAATGGCTTCGTCCGCTTGACGGGCATTTTGGACAACATCATCAGGGAACTCTACGAGAGCATTAATGATCGGGTTTACTTCCTCGATACGTTCTAAAAAAGCCTGCGCCACCTCTTGTGAAGAAAAACTTTTGTCCCTTATGGATGCACTGATTTGAGTCGCGTCTAGATAACAGATTTCTTCCTTCAAAGTTCCCCCTAAATGTTTCTTAATACCTACCTGGTAGGCACCTAAGCTCTACGGGCTGATTAAATATATCGCCTATTATGCGTAGTGCTAACAACTAAATCTTTCTCTGAAACTTTTAATACATCGAAATAATTTTCTCGGATAGTCGACCTTGATTTCAAATAGCGCCCAACCGTCACTATCATAGGCCTATCCAAATATATGTCAGAAATACCAAATAAACCACGGTTTCATTTGATTCTAGACTCGGCCAGATTTAGTGCAACCGACTCGGTGTAATCTGTTATGCCCCAACCTAGGCCCTAAATGATAAAGTTCCGGCATCTGTTATTGGTGAGCCGACATTGTATTACTATTAAACCTAACAACCTCACTGCGAAATTCCCCTCAACCGGATCTTAATACAAACGACTCGTGGTTAAGCCCACAGATTATATGATCAAATAATATCATTCTGGGTGAATCATTGGCGGATGGAGGTCGGATAAGCTATTATCTCAGAATAGAAGATTATGAAATGATTAGTTAGTCAGCTTCGGAAGGAGGCTATACGGGAATGAACCAAACATCAGCTGGACGGACCGACAAAATATTAGATTTGGCTGGTAGTAAAGTTCAAATGATACAGGGTGGTTCAGGAGAACCTATGATCGTACTTCACGATGAACTAGGACCACCCGGTTGGCTCACGTTCCATGAACAATTATCCACCAACTTCGAACTTTACCTGCCTTCTCATGCAGGATATGGAAAGAGCGAGAGGCTCGATTGGATCATGAGCATGAGAGATTTAGCCGGATGGTATCTGGAAGTGTTAGATGACTTAGACCTCGGCCCGGTTAACCTAATGGGTTTCTCTATGGGAGGATGGCTTGCGGCAGAAATGGCCGTAATGTGTCCCGACAAGTTCAAGAATTTAATCCTTGTGTCTCCAACAGGGATACGTCCACCTACTGGGGAAATCTACGATATATTTCTGGTCGTAGCCCAACAGGTACTTAATGATAGTTTCTGGGATGCTAACTCCGTTCCTGAATTTAAACTAATCTGCCCCGATGAACCATCCCCAGAATTGACGGAATTTTGGGAAGTAGCCAGAGAAGAATCGTGCAGGCTAAGTTGGCGCCCCTACATGCATAACCTCTCTCTTCCCCATTTACTTCACCGACTCAAAACCTTAAAAACTCTGATCGTATGGGGACGAGAGGACGCTATAGTACCCATTAGTGCCGGTGACGCGTATCAGCAAGCAATAGCTGGATCTCAACTGCAGATTATTGAACAATGTGGACACAGACCGGAAGTAGAAAAAACGACGGAATTTGTACAAGCTGTCTCACAATTTCTAAAAGGATGACTGCCGTTACATTTTGTTAACCGAATTAATGATTTACAGTGCTATAATTCATATCAAATATCCATATTCAGGATGTTCGATACTCATTAGACAACCAGAGACAACTAGATTCTATAGGAGTACTTAACCCGCACGCATCTTTACCCCTCAGAGAGTAATCAGCAGGAGGTAAGCTACATGTTCATCGGATATTTCACAGAGAGACCTTACCAGGACCAAAAATCGGGTTATTTTGGTGCCACAGGGAAACCGATTATGGATCTAACGGTCAGTAATGAAATTTACGATTCCTACCTGGCCGCAGATCTATATAATCGTTACCTAGACGAAAAACTTTATGCTGAGGAGATGGGATTTGACGGGCTCATGCTGAACGAGCATCACGGCACACCGTTCTGCATGGGTGGAGCTATGAACGTGGAAGCCTCAATCCTGGCAAGGATAACCCAAAGGGCCAAGATAGTTCTTCTTGGGAACATATTACCTTTATGGGACGACCCATTATGGTTAGTGGAACAGCTGTCAATGATAGACCTCATTTCAAGGGGACGACTAGTCTCGGGTTGGGTCAGAGGTACTGGAAGAGAAAGCGTGGCCCATAATATCGAACCCCATTATAACTGGGAAAGGTTTCAAGAAGCCCACGAGTTAATTGTCAAAGCATGGACTGATCCAGGTCCATTTCGATGGGAAGGCAAACATTTTCACTATCGTCACGTTAACCCATGGGTTAAACCTTACCAAAAGCCCCACCCACCTATCTGGTTGCCTGGAGTTGTCAGTAGAGATTCGTTAACCTGGGCTGCTCAAAAGCGTATTCCTTATATAATGCTAGCCACTGAGATGGAACCCACCAAACAAGCATTTCAGCTATATCACGATACTGCAAAAGAAGAAGGATATAAATCAGGCCCTCAGAATCTGGGTTATCTGTGGAAAGTTCACGTCGATGAAACAGAGGAGTTAGCTGAAGCGGCTGGACGCAAGTATGTCCAGGGACCAAGCAATCCATTCTTGGCCGGCAATGAAGGCACCGTGAATCCGGCGTTAGTAAACTTGCCTGGATTAACCTCCCGACGCAGGGTTCTACCAACGCAGGCAGTTGCGACGGCAGCCCGTGGAGGTGGAGGTGGAGTAGCCGGTGTCTTAGGCCGGCCCTACGAACAACAGATAGAAGACCACACAATCATCTGCGGCACCCCTAAAACTGTTATCCCTAAAATCCGTCACGTCCTAGAAACGATACGACCGGGTAGCATTTTCTTTTGGGACGGCGACGGTGCTATGACTCACGATGATGCCATGCGTAGCCTGCGCCTTATGGGTGAGGAAGTCATACCCGCGGTACGGGAGATTGCTAAGGAATTAGACCTGCCGGGACCATTCGAAGTAGACCCTGCGACAGGTGACTCAGTAACAAACGAAGAATCCAATAAATAATATCCTAGATCTACCAATATCACCTAACAGGATTCAAGCTGTACTCTTCTATCCGAGGGGTACAGCTTGAATCCTGTTATCAGTTACGATCCAAACTACAAAGACACCACACGAACCAATACTTACCTAAGTTTTTCTTTAAAACAAATTTTTGAGAGATAGTCTTGAACATTTACCTATCCTATCCCGGGAGATCCACCGTAACTGTACTCCAACATAGTGGGATTGGTATACTCGCATAATCGAGACCTCAACCTTATATTCAAAAACATGCGAATTAACGTATATTTAGCAAAACGCTTCGGTATATCTAGACGCGAAGGGGACAAACTCATCCGCGCAGGCAAAGTTACTATCAACGGAGTTCTCGCTGAAGTTGGCCAGAATATAAACGATGACAAAACGATAGATCATGAAGTCACTATCGACGGGCATATACGACCTACAGTATCCCAAAAACTAGTCCGCATAAGTTTATATAAACCTTCAGGATATGTTACGACTCGATCTGATCAGTTTTCCCGAAGAACTGTAATGGATCTCCTACCGGTTAACTTAAAAACTCTAAAACCAGTGGGCCGACTAGATTATGAAAGCGAAGGGTTATTATTGTTAAGCAACGACGGACACTTTATACACGAATACTCACATCCTAAATTCGAGAAACCAAAAGAATATTTAATTACTCTGAGTAAACCCATAACCTCCGATTTAGTAATCTCATTCAAACAGGGAGTCCCATTCCCTGAGGGATTAGCTAAAGTGGATTCCTTGAAGCAAATTTCTCGAAACCAGATGAGTATAGTAGTCCACCAAGGCTGGAATCGCCAATTGAGACGAATGGCTGCCTATAACGACTACGGCATTTTGAAATTGATACGTAGTAGGATTGGGCCATATACTCTGGCAGACTTGCAACCTGGGGAATGGAATACAATAAGCTCTTAGGATTTCTATAAAACCTGACCTAAAGTGAAATTGGCACTCCCTAAATCACTGGGCGGTTCTTCCGCCATCGATAACCAATTCACTGCCGGTTATGAAAGACGCCTCGTCGGACGCCAAAAAAAGGACACCATAAGCCACATCATCCGCAATCCCTACTCTACCTAATGGAGTCCTAGAAATCCTTTTCTGGCGACTTTCTTCATCAACCAGGAGCGTTGGCAACGTCATATCGGTCTCTATAATACCTGGGTGGACAGAGTTGGCACGGATGTTATCTCGCGCGTATTGAATAGCTGTAGATTTCGTCAACAACCTAACTGCACCTTTAGACGCGGAATAGGCAGCTGTGCTTAAAGACCCTCTTAATCCTGCCGTAGATGATATATTTACAATCGAACCCGATCCAGCGTTTCGCATTTCAGGTATAGCCAATTTCGTGCCTAGAAAGACCCCTTTCGCATTAATGTCCATAGTCCTATCCCAAAGGTCTTCATCGGTTTCCTCAAGACCAGCAGGTATAAATATTCCAGCGTTATTCACCAGGATATCCAATTTCCCAAATTGGGCAACTGCACGGTCTATTCCCTTTTTCCAATCTGACTCAGAGGTAACATCAAGATGAACATAAAGGCACTCTCCACCAGTTTCAGAGATTTCGGCCTCTAGTTTCTGCCCTTCAACATCCAATATATCTCCTATAACTACCTTGGCTCCCTCCTTAACAAATAACCTCGCCTCTGCGGCCCCTTGGCCTCTGGCTCCACCGGTTATCAAAGCAACTTTACCCTCTAGGCGCATTTGTCACCTCCATCGTCGTTGAACTTTCATCTAGATGCATTTCACGCACCTCATATGTCAGTGATTCCTAAACCTATATCATATTTAAAAATGCAGGACGTTGATCTCGATAATTGGATCTATTCTCAATCTTAAAGCTCAAGCTCCTAGTGGATTTTAAATATTCGTTGAGTGATGATAATTCTGGTTCCTTCAAGATCTTCTGGAGGCCTTCCCATGAACAGATCCATCCCTTATAGGTCCTGATAGCCGGCAGCAGGTCTTCAGACTCCAACGTACGTAGTTCATCCTTGGATAATCCCATAATAGCGCGAAGTTCAAGATCATTTAAAATGAATTTCATGGCTAAGCCTTATGTCATTATAAAACATATGATTTTGCTATTGGCTCACTAAAATAGATAGGCCTTATATGTTCCAGTTTAACCATTCACATATGGATCGGCCCATCACTGCCTCTTTATCCTCTTCGGTTAACCATGCCAATTCTTCCGTGAAAAGGCTAACACACTCTTTCCAAGAGCAAGGCATACGAGTAATATCTGTCCCCCAAAAGGTACGGTCTGAACCAAACGCGTCAAAAATACTATGAATATGGTCGTGAATATCCCTATATGGATAATCTTGTTTTGAATAACTTGGCGCACCTGTAGCTTTAACCGCTATATTGGGATATTTAGCCAATGCTAATAGATCTGGTAACGACTCCCATGTTTTGTCCCCTTGGACGCCACTTGGTCGTCCCATATGATCTATTATTAGTTTTAAGCGCGGGTATTTTATAGCGATTTCTGCAACGGTGGGTAAAAAATTTGAAGCCATTAGTGCTACAGGAATTCCTGACTCTTCTGCAGCTGGCCAAAACCAGTCCATGGTTCCATCTACAGCCCACAATTCCTGTCCTGGCTGGAGGAAAGTAAGCCGGAGACCGAGCATTCCAGGTTGAGATAACCAACCTGGTAGCGATCCCGCAACTGAAGGATCATTCACCGGAATTTTACCTAAGATAGATAGCCTATCTGGATAGGCACTAGCAGCTGCAAGCGCCAATGCCCCTGAATCAGTATCCCATCCAGGAGGATGTATTATCGCGGCATCCACCCCTCCCTCATCCATCTCCTGTAGCAATTCGTCCACAGAATACGAAGAGACTTGCCTGTGATGTGCCAGCGGGTTCCCTTGACCCCAAAGGTGAACCTGAGCATCTACTATTAACATTACTCCTCCTAGTTATGGTTGATGCCTCCCAAGTATATTCCGTTATTGTGTCGCGGCCCCATCTAGAATACATCCACATAAAGACTTAACGATATCCATCTCCTTCTAAGATAACATTGAATCTCGCTGGTTGAGAACATAGGCTATATTTCCATTCAGGCGTTTGCACGTGGTACATTAGAGCGATGATAGGGTTGTAACTTCTGGAGATTGACTGGACGATATTATGAAAACATCTCTTTTATCATTTGTTCTTATTATCACCATTGCTGTCGGATCGGTGGCATGCGGAGGTCAAGACAGGCCAACCAAACAGGGGACATTAGGGC
>ENA-UPTF01000116-UPTF01000116.1-marine-metagenome-genome-assembly--contig:-NODE-116-length-54528-cov-6.002645_pt1 | contig 54528 bp, 43 predicted proteins | sample MGYA00238166_ERZ767019 | MGnify/ENA primary metagenome ERZ767019 (study PRJEB28930, sample SAMN06266391) | marine metagenome | isolation source: Sea water from 250 m depth | place: Atlantic Ocean | study... | reverse complement strand
ATATTGTCTTTTGATTCTACATGTGTAGGATAGGTGGGAGACTTTGAAGCGGTTACGTCAGTAATCGTGGAGTCATCCTTGAAATACCACCCTTGTTTTGTTGAAAGTCTAACTGTGTACCTTGAATCAGGTATCAGGACAGTGTCTGGTGGGTAGTTTGACTGGGGCGGTCTCCTCCTAAAGAGTAACGGAGGAGCTCAAAGGTTCCCTCAGCACGGTCGGTAATCGTGCGCAGAGTGTAAACGCATAAGGGAGCTTGACTGTGAGTCCGACAGGACGAACAGGTGCGAAAGCAGGAGTTAGTGATCCGGTGGTTCCGAGTGGAAGGGCCATCGCTAAACGGATAAAAGGTACTCCGGGGATAACAGGCTTATCTCCCCCAAGAGCTCATATCGACGGGGAGGTTTGGCACCTCGATGTCGGCTCGTCACATCCTGGGGCTGGAGAAGGTCCCAAGGGTTGGGCTGTTCGCCCATTAAAGTGGCACGCGAGCTGGGTTCAGAACGTCGTGAGACAGTTCGGTCCCTATCTGTTGTGATCGTAAGAAGCTTGAGAGAACCTAACTCTAGTACGAGAGGACCGAGTTGGACAAACCTCTGGTGTACCGGTTGTGGTGCCAACTGCACCGCCGGGTAGCTACGTTTGGAAGAGATAAGCGCTGAAAGCATCTAAGTGCGAAGCTCCACTCAAGATGAGGCTTCTTTTAAGGGACGTTCAAGACTAGGACGTTGATAGGCTGTAGGTATAAAGGCAGAAATGTCAAAGCTGAGCAGTACTAATTACCCGTAACTTCCTTCACAAACTGTTTTTTTATAATTAATTCTACATTATTCGCATTGTGTTACGATATTAAGATTTTATGGTGACTATTGCATAGGTGTCCACCTCTTCCCATTTCGAACAGAGAAGTTAAGCCCTATAGCGCTGATGGTACTACTGTTACTGGTGGGAGAGTAGGTCGTTGCCAGACTTTTATTTTATAAAAAGCCTCTTTTTTAGGGGCTTTTTTTTATTTTGTATTTGTATAAATCATAATATTAATTAGATATGAAATTATTTTCTGTTTTTTTAGGTGGTAGAGCCAAGAAATGTAATACTGAATTGCATGATGTGGTTTTTACTTGTGGTCAATCAATTAAAGATACTTATTATGATTTATTAGATAAGTGGTTTGGTCTTCCTGATAGATTGCATATTGATTCATGGGTTGAAATTTCAATTATTGATGGGTATAAAGTAACGTTAAAAAAAGAAAAATCTCAGAGTTTAAATAAGCTGTATTTTATAAATCTTGGTGCTTATGATTCTAATAAATTTGAAGAATTACATGAAAGTAAATTTATGGTTGGAATGGAAGAAAATACAATAAAAAATAGAGCAAAAAAAAGTTTGTTAGTTGGTATGCATCAAGTTCATACAGACGATCTTTATGATGTTGATGATTGTATAGAAATAATTAAAGTGTCTAATTTATATGTACATCTTGAAAAAACGGACAAAGTAGAAAAATTAAAGTTTAATAATGGATACTTTCCTATTCCTAGAAAAATAATTAATAAATATAAATCTAATCAGTAAAAATGACTAATCTTTTGATTTCCCTTTATCTGGTTTTCCTGTAGTTTTAGGTTCATTATCAGCAATACTTTCTCTCATTTCAGTATCTGCTTGTATGTTTTGAAATTTATAATAATCTAATATACCTAAGTTTCCTTTTTTAAACGCTTCCGCCATTGCCTTTGGAACTTCTGCTTCTGCCAAAATCACTTTTGCTCTTGCGTCTTGTGCTTTAGCAATCATCTCCTGTTCAGCTGCAACGGCCATAGCTCTTCTTTCTTCTGCCTTTGCTTCAGCAACTTTTAAATCAGCTTCTGCTTGATCTGTTTGTAGTATAGCACCAATGTTTTTTCCTATATCTATATCAGCAATATCAATTGATAAAATCTCATATGCTGTTCCTGCATCTAATCCTCTTTCAAGTACCAATTTTGAAATTTTATCAGGATTTTCTAATACTTGTTTATGAGTTATAGATGATCCAATTGATGATACTATACCTTCACCTACACGAGCTAATATTGTTTCTTCACCAGCACCTCCAACTAATTGAGAAATATTTGCTCTAACTGTAACTCTTGCTTTAGCAATTAATTGTATTCCATCAGCTGCAACAGCTGCAACATTAGGAGTATTTATAACTTTAGGTGTTACTGACATGGTTACAGCTTCAAAAACATCTCTACCAGCTAAATCAATTGCAGTAGCTTGTTTAAATGTTAGTTCTATATTAGCTTTTTCAGCAGAAATTAAAGCAGTGATTACTTGAGGAACATTTCCTCCAGCTAAGTAATGTGTTTCTAAATCTGGGCCTTGTAATTTTCTACTTGATGTATGCACATCATCTTTGATAGTTAGTCCAGCTTTTGTTGCGGTAATAAGTGAGTTTACAACAACTGAAGGTGGGACTCTTCTCACTCGCATGAATACAAGTTCAAGCAGTCCAATTCTTACTCCTGAAAATTGTGCAGTTATCCATAAGTTAACTGGCACAAAATATAAAAATATAAAAACAAGAACAGTTATACCAAGAATTAGAAGAGCTGTAAGTACCATAAGATTATTTAATTTTTTTTACCAAAATTTTGTCTTGTAAGATATTAATAATTTTTATTTTTTTATTCTCTTCAATAAAGTTTTCTTCTGATTTTACTTCATAACTTTTGTTAAAAAATAAAGCTTTTCCATAAGGTTTTAATGAAGAAGTGGTAATGCCTAAATCTCCAATTTGTAAATTGTCATATTTGTTTTTGTCAACGCTATCAACATGAATTTTTTTTAGAGCTAATTTGTTCCATGTATTAGATTTTAAAGAGTAAATAATTATTATTAAAATAAGGAAAGAACTAAGAATTGAATAAATAACTCCGAAATTGTATCCAAAATATTGGAATGCTAGATAATCTGATGAAACAATTGATATTACACCAAAAATTCCAAAAATTGTTGTTCCCGGAATAAATAGTATTTCAATTAAAATCAGTACTATGCCAAGAATTAATAAAATACCTAAAATAATAATTTCCATAATCAATTAGTATGCTTTTGCAAAAACAACCATTCCTTTAGATTTTTTTCCTGTTACTATGCATTTTCCTTCATTTTGCTTTTTATTAATTGGAATGCATCTAATAGTTGCTTTTGTTTCTTTTTTAATTTTTTCTTCAGTTTCTACTGTTCCATCCCAGTGAGCATACACAAAACCAGATTTATTTTTTATGATATTTTTAAAATCTTCATAATTTTTTGCTTTATGGGAATTTTTAATTTTAAAATCATTTGCTTTTTTGTAAATATTATTTTGTATTTCAATGAGATAGTTTGAAATTTTATCCTGTATGGATTTAATATCAGTTGTGTCTTTTTTAAGCGTATCTCTTCTTGTAATTTCAATTGTATTATTTTCTAAGTCTTTTGGTCCTAAAGCTAGCCTAATAGGAACACCTTTAAGTTCGTATTCAGCAAATTTCCATCCTGGTTTATTATTTTTTCTATTATCTATTTTATAGCTAATATTTTTATTATCCAGTTGACTGGCTATTTTATTAAATGCATTATTAATTTTTTTATATTCTTTGTCGTTATTAAAAATAGGAATCATAACTACTTGTATTGGAGCTAAATTTGGAGGTAAAATAAGACCTTTTTCATCAGAATGGGCCATAACTAATGCTCCTACCAGTCTGGTGGATACACCCCATGATGTTCCCCATACATATTCTTTTTTACCTTGTGGTGTAGAAAATTGAACGTTAAAAGCTTTAGCAAAATTTTGTCCTAGAAAATGTGATGTTCCTGCTTGTAAAGCTTTTCCATCTTGCATTAATGCTTCTACACAAAAAGTTTCTACAGCTCCTGCAAATTTTTCATTTTCAGATTTTGTTCCTTTTAGAACAGGAATTGCCATTGTTTTTTCAAGAAATTCTGAATATATATTTAGTATTTTTAGAGTTTCTTCTTCAGCTTCATCTTTTGTTGAATGAGCTGTGTGTCCCTCTTGCCAAAGAAATTCAGATGTTCTCAAGAATAATCTTGTTCTCATTTCCCATCGTACAACATTTGCCCATTGATTAACTAATATAGGCAAGTCTCTATAGGATTGAATCCAATTTTTGTATGTGTTCCATATAACTGTTTCAGATGTGGGTCTTACAATTAGTTCTTCTTCGAGTTTAGCCTTTGGATCAACAATTAAACCTTTTCCTTTATCATCATTTATTAATCGGTAGTGTGTTACTACTGCACATTCTTTTGCAAAACCTTTAACATGGGCGGCTTCTTTACTTAGGTATGATTTTGGTACAAATAAAGGAAAATAAGCATTTTGATGTCCTGATTTTTTAAACATAGAATCTAATGTAGATTGCATTTTTTCCCAAATAGAGAATCCATATGGTTTAATTACCATACATCCTCTTACAGATGAATTTTCTGCTAAATCAGCTTTTTTAACTAATTCATTATACCAGGCAGAAAAATTTTGATTTTTATCAGGTAATCCTTTACTCATATTATATTATTTAACTACAATTTTAAACTTTATAACTAAGTATTAAAAATTTATAAGTAAGTTATAAAAGGGATATTTCGTATCTTTTTATTCCTAAAATGACTATATTGAATTGGTTAAACCAAAAGTTTTTAATATTAAATGTATTAATTATGAAAAATATAATCTTAAGTCTTCTTTCTTTCCTGATACTACTTTCATTTAATTCATTTTCTCAGGAAATTGATGATATGTACTTTACAGGTAAAGATAGGGTAAAACAAAAAACTGTTAAAAAAACCATTACCCCTGCAGATATAATACTTAAAAATTACAGAAAGAATTTATCTGATTATGATGCATCTAAAGATATTGATCCTGCTATATTAAGCAAATACAATTCAAAAACTGATAATGTTAGACTTGGTGTTACTTTAAAATCTTTGAAATATAATAGGGATAACTTGTATATCAAATCTGATAATAGAAATAATTCTAAATTTTTTAATTCTATGGCTTATTCTCCATATTTATATAATTATAGAATTTTTGATCCCTTCTCTTATGAAAGAATAAATCGTCTATCATCAAGAAGAATGTTAATGATAGCACTTTCTTCTAATCCAATGTTTGCAATAGATTTTTTTTCTGATCCATTTTATTCTGGTTTTTTTCCACATCTATCACCTATAGATTTTTGGGGAAGACCTAGCTTAAGTTTTTATGGAATGGGACGTTGTTTTTCTGGATGTTTATATGATTATAATGGATATTATAATGGATATTATAGTGGATATGGATATAATAATTTTTATGGAAGTAATTACAATTCAACAACTACCACTTATTACAGTGGTAAGAGTAATCCTTCTTCAGTAAAAGATAGCGATGGCACTACATTAAGAGGACCAAGGAGTGGAAGAGGAGAAGCACGTATGAATGGAGAAAATATAGGATTAAGTAAAATACATAAGAGAGGTATAAATGTAGATAATGCGGGTGGTGGTGGAAATTCTCCAAGAGGCATTACTCAAAATGAATATATTAGGGGTAGAAATAATGGTAATATAGAATCTAATGTTTCTAGATCTGGAATTAGACATTCTCTTTCTCAAGATTTTAATTCAAGAAGATCGTCATATGATAGGAGGGGTTCTGATAGAATATCAATGATGAATCAGGTTAATAACTATAATTCTAGATTTATTAATAATAGTGGATCTTATACTATTTCATCAGATGGCAGAAGAAATAGTTATTCAAGATCTGGTTTTCAATCATCACAATCAAATAGAAATCAAGGAGGTTTTGGAAATTATAATGGTGCTCCTGCAGCATCAAATTCTTCTTTTTCTAGAGGTGGTGGTAATTTTAGTAGTGGAGGAGGCAGTTCATTTAGTGGAGGAGGCAGTTCAAGTGGAAGTGGAGGTGCTGTATCAGGAGGAAGTAGCGGTGGATCTTCAAGAGGAAGAGGCAACTAATAATAGTCGCCTTGTTTAATAATTTGAAGCTTATTTTATTATTAAGTACATTTTTTGTTTGTGCTTGTTCAAATTTATTTGCTCAGTATGGGTATTATAATGACATTTCTAGGTTTTCTCATTCTTTTAGTGGTGGATCTGCTAGAATACAAGGTTTAGGTGATGCTCAAACTTCTTTGGGTGGGGATATTAGTTCTATATCTGGAAATCCAGCCGGATTAGGATTTTTTAATAAATCTGTTTTGTCTTTTGGATATGAATTAAAATCAACGAATTCTAATTCAAAATTTTTAGATGGAAATACCAATGATTTATTAAGTAGTAATGAATTAAATAATATTGCTTTTGTTCTCAAACTTGGAAAAAAAAATTCAATGTTTATGTGTGATGATTGTCCTAGAATAAATATTGGTTTTTCTTATACAAAAAATAAAGATTTCGGTAGTAATATTAGATATAGTGGTTATAATAATGATAATTCAATTTTAGATTATTTTCTTGAAGAATCTCAAGGGGTTTCACTTAGCCAAATTTCAAGTTCTCTACCTATTCAAGGAATTGGTCTTTTACAGGAAGCATATGATCATTATTTGTTAAATCCTATTTCTGATTTACCAAACAGTTATTATTCTTTTGTTGGAGGTTATCCTTTTCAAGAAGAAATAATTGAAAATCGAGGAAGTATTAGTCAATTCTCACTTTCATCGGGAATTAATGTAAAAGATAAATTGTATTTAGGAGCAGGACTTAATTTGTATTCTATTAGATATGATAGAAGTCGAACTTATAATGAAAATAATTTTGAAATTTTAGTGGAAAATCAATGGGTTTTTGAAGGGATTTTAGATTATTTAACGTTAAATGACTTTTTAGCAATACAGGGGAATGGATTCTCAACTACTTTAGGTATAATATTTAAACCTATTCATAATTTAAATTTTGGAATTAGTTATGAATCTAAAAAGAGCATGAAATTAAATGAAGAAAGTTATAATCAGTTAGAAACCAATTATTTTGATTATTATTTTGAGTCTGAGGACACTATATTGCAAAATGCAATATCTTCAACTGCTAAAACTGTTGCTGAATATAAAATTTTTTCACCCGCTAAATTAAGTATAGGTTCCTCTTTTTTTTATAAGAAATTTGGTTTTATTACTGCTGATATGGATTTAATAAATTATTCTTCAGCAAAAGTTAGTTCTTATGATTTTGATCCTTTTTATGATAATAGAGAAATTATTGAGGTTTATAAATCTCTTGCAATAAATTATAGAATAGGTCTTGAAGGAAGGTATAATAATTTTTATTTAAGGTTTGGATATAATTTTTTAACTAATGCATATAATAAAGCCACAGAACAAACTTTTGATAATGATAATAGTAGAATTAAAAAAAGTGTCGGAATAGGATATTCTAATAAAATTATAAGTATTGATTTAACTTATTTAGTTAGTAAATATTCTTCAAAAATTAGTCCTTATACATTTAAGGGTCAAGAACCTATAGCGAATTCTGATGTTGATAATTCAACAATACTGATTTCTTTAGGATTCAAGTTTAATAATTGATAAAGTTTTATCTTTTAGATTTGATGAGATTATATAATTAGATTTTTTATAGATAGTTTTTCTTAGTTTATACAATTCATTTATTTTTTTTTTAATATTTTTTTTATTTTGAAATAAGGGTCTATTAGTACTATTCTTGATCCTTTCAAATAATAAAGATTTTGGAGGATTAATAAAGATTGATATACCATTTTTTGATATAACTTTAAAATTATCGTTAAAACAAGGTGTTCCTCCTCCTGTTGATAAAATAAAATTTGATTTTTCTTTAATTATTTTGTTTAACATAAATGATTCAATTTTTCTGAAGTATGATTCACCTTTATTTTTAAAAATATTTAAAATAGATAAATTATAATTTTTTTCTATTTCTTTATCTAGGTCTATTTTGTTAAGATTAGTATTTTGAGCTATAAAATTAGCTATAGTTGTTTTTCCAGAACCTGGCATACCTAATAAAAAATAATTTTTCACTTGTATTTTTATAGTTTAATTCCTATAGCATCTAAAACTTCTTGTCCATTGGGAATATTATTAAAATGCCACTTTCCTCTTACATAACCATATCTCATCAAAAAGAAGCCTGGGTTAGATCTAATTATTGTTTTTAAAACTGTAGCATCTCCATAAACATATTTGAGTTTGATATTATTACTTTCTAAAAATTGTTTAAATGAATTAGGTTCATTTGATGTAATAATTACTGTTTCAATCCAGAATGTTATATTATTATTTAAAGTTTTAATTTTATCTATCAGTTTTTTGTCAATATTATTTACATCATGAATTATAATAAATAATTTATTCCCCAATAAGCTTTCAGAGGTGTAATCTTCATCATTATCCCAAAGATTATAATCAGTAATTATGGGTTGAGCTTCAGGATTTAATAGTTTTAATTCTTTAAAAGTATAAATTTCGTTATTAGGATAAATATCAAATTCATATTCTTTTCCATTTTTTTCCATAATGTAAGAATATTTTAATTCTTCACTTGGTTTCATAAGTTTTACTATATCATTCCCAATTTTGTATGCTCTAAAATCAATAAAAGGAAGAAAATTGATGGCTGTAAAACTAATAATTAAGCATATAATAACAGTAAAAATGATAACGTTATTTCTAAAAGTTGCGTTATCGAATATTTTTATATAAAAAAAGCCTATTTGATTTTTAAGTTTTCTATATAAAATGAAAATAATTAATGAAAAGAATAAAAGAATTATATCTTTTGTGAAAGATTCCCATGGAGTAAGCTTTATTGCATCTCCAAAACAGCCACAATCTGTTACTTTATTGAAATATGCTGAATAAAAAGTAAGAAAAGTAAAAAATAGAATTAGAGATAAGAGGATAACTCTTGTTATTTTCATTTTATAATTCATTAAAAGAGCTATTCCTATTACAATTTCAAGTGTACATAAAATAACTGAAAGTATTAATGCCAAAGGAACAAGATGTTCAAAAAGAGGAGTAAAATCAGCACTGAATACTTGAAAATATTCTTCTAATTTTATTTGAGTTCCAACGGGATCATTAATTTTTATTAATCCAGAAAAAATAAATAAAATACCAACCAGATATCTTGATAAAGTATATAAATTTTTCATTATACATTTAAGAGTTTAATTAAACAAAAAACAGAATAATTTATTATATCTTGATAGTTAGCTTTAACTCCTTCAGAAATTATAGTTTTACCCTTATTACTTTCAATTTGTTTAGTTCTATATAGTTTCATTAGAATAATATCTGTCATTGAACTAATTCTCATTTCTTTCCATGCTTCATCATAGTCATGATTTTTATTTTCAAGTAATTTCATTGTTTCATTACTATATTGATCATATAATTTTTCTAATTTATTAATAGGTATTTCTATTTCATCATTATTAATTTCTAATTGAATTATAGCCATAATGCAATAATTTATTATTCCTATAAATTCATTCTCTATACCTTCATTAACTTTTTTTTCATTTTTTTCTTGGATTGATCTTATTCTTTGAGCTTTAATGAATATTTGATCAGTAATAGATGGAAGTCGGAGTATTCTCCAAGCAGAACCATAATCTTTTGATTTTTTTAAATATATATCTTTACAAGATTTTATGATTTTTTTATAGTCATTTGTTGTTGAAATTTCCAAATTATAATTTATTTTTTCCAAAAATATGAAATCGATTTCAAAAACTACTGATTTATCTATCAAAAAAAGTTTTAATTTAAACGGAAAACTTTTTTCTTTAGATAAACCTTTAATTATGGGAATTATTAATATGACTCCTGATTCTTTTTTTGATGGAGGCAAATATAATTCATGTGATAAAGCACTTATTAAAATTGAAAACATGTTGGATCAAGGAGCTTCAATAATTGATATAGGTGGTTGTTCTACAAGACCAGGTTCAGAATTAATTTCAATTTCTGAAGAATGGATTAGAATTGAAAAAATAATTAAACAGTCTATAAAATTTTTTCCAAAAATTATTATTTCAGTAGATACTTTTAGATCAGATATTGCAAATAGAGCATTAATAGAAGGGGCTAGTATAATTAATGATATTTCTGGAGGTAGTTATGATTCTAATATGTATAAAGTAGTTTCAAATTTTAAAGCACCTTATGTTTTAATGCACCTTAGGGGTATTCCTAAAAATATGATGGAAAAAACTAATTATGATAATCTTATGGTTGAACTTTTGAAATATTTTTCAAAAAAAATAAAAAAACTTAAAAAATTTGGAATAAACGATGTGATTCTTGATCCTGGATTTGGATTTGCTAAAGATTATAATCAAAATCATGAAGTATTAAAAAATCTTTCTTTATTAAAGAAGTTTAATTTGCCAATATTAGTTGGTCTTTCTAGAAAATTATTTGTTAAGAAAAAATTTGGGTCATCAAATGTAGATTCATTAAAAGGAACAATTAAATTAAATGAAATAGCAGTTAATAATGGCGCAAATATATTAAGAGTACATGATGTTAAAGAGAATTTATTTTTAATTAGATAATTTTTAGTTGGATTTTTTAATATTAAGAAGCTTAAATACTTTTAAAGTTATTAAATTATTTTAAGTTTTTTCCCCACACTTTTAAATGCTTCGATTGCCTTATCAAGTTGTTTTTTATTATGATTAGCTGAGATTTGAACTCTAATTCTAGCTTTTCCTTTTGCAACAACAGGAAAGTAAAATCCAACTACATAAATTCCTTTTTCTAATAATTTTTGAGACATGTTTTTAGCGATAACTGCATCGTAAAGCATTATTGGAACAATTGGGTGTATTCCATCTTTTATATCAAATCCATTTTCTTTCATTTTTTTTCTAAAATAAAGAGTGTTAGTATTTAATTTTTTTAAAAGAGAATTATTTTTTTGAATAATTTCAAAAACTTTTAATGATGCTCCAACTATTGAGGGTGCTAAAGTATTTGAAAATAAATATGGTCTAGATTTTTGTCTTAGAATTTCAATAATTTCTTTTCTTCCTGAAGTAAAACCACCAGAAGCTCCACCGAGTGCTTTTCCTAGTGTTCCTGTTATAATATCAATTTTGCCTATAACATTTCTATATTCGTGAACGCCTTTACCATTTTTACCTATAAACCCAGTAGAATGACATTCATCACTCATTATTAGAGCATTATATTTTTTAGCTAATTCATAGATTTTATCTAGTTGTGCTATAGTCCCATCCATTGAGAATACTCCATCTGTTACTATAATTTTTGCTCTATTATTTTTTGTTAATTTCAGTTTTTCTTCTAAGTCCCCCATGTCATTGTGAATGTATCTATGTCTTTTAGCTTTACATAGTCTAATTCCATCAATTATTGATGCATGATTTAATTCGTCCGAAATTATTGCATCTTCTGAACCAAATAATGGCTCAAATACACCACCATTTGCATCAAAAGCTGCTGCATATAATATGGTATCTTCAGTTCCTAAAAATTGACTAATAACTTTTTCTAATTTTTTGTGAATGTCTTGTGTTCCACATATAAAACGAACTGAAGACATTCCGTAACCATGAGAATCAATTGTTTTTTTAGCAGCATTTATTATTTCTGGATGAGAGGATAATCCTAAATAATTGTTTGCACAAAGATTTATTATATCATTGTCTTTATTAGTATTAATTGAAGAATTTTGTGGTGAAGTAATGATTCTTTCTTTTTTGTAGAGCCCTGAGTTTTTTGTTTTAATTATTTCACTTTTTAAGTAAGGTTTAAAATTCTTATACATTTTGAAAAATTATTTATATTTATTAATAAATATAAATATTAATAAAGTATTTAAATAGAAATATTGTGAGTCGTATATTAATTCTTGGTTCAGAAGGTCAAATTGGAACTGAATTATCAATTTTTTTATCTAAAATTTATTCAAAAAGTGATATTATAACTGCTGATCTTAATAAAAAAACTAACACGGACTTCGAATTCATAAAGTTAAATGCTTTATCATATTCTGATATTGAAAATGTGGTTAAGAAATATGAAGTTGATGATGTATATCATTTAGTTGCTATTTTATCTGCTAAAGGTGAAGATAATCCCTTAAATACTTGGGAGATAAATATGACCTCATTATTTAATGTATTAGAATTAGCTAGAAAAAAATTAATAAAAAAAGTATTTTGGCCAAGTTCTATTTCTGTTTTTGGCGATACTTCTCCAAAAAATAATACAGATCAATTTTCAATTAAAGAACCTCTAACAGTGTATGGTATAAGTAAATTATCAGGCGAAAGGTGGTGTGAATATTATAACAATACATATGGTACTGATGTAAGAAGTATTAGGTTTCCAGGAATAATTAGTTCTAAAACACTTCCAGGTGGAGGAACCACTGATTATGCTGTTAGCATATTTTATTCTTTAATTAAAAAAGAAGTTTTTAAATGTTTTTTAAATAAGGAGACTAAATTACCTATGATATATATTGAAGATGCGTTAAGATCTATTATGATGTTGATGAAAGCAGATAAAAACAATTTAAGAATAAAATCAAGTTATAATTTATCTGCATTTAGTTTTACTCCTAATGAATTGTATTTAAATCTTCAGAAAAGATTTAAAAATTTTAAAATTTTATATAAATCTGATTACAGACAAAAAATTGCTGACTCATGGCCCAATAACATTAATGATAATTATTCAAGAAAAGATTGGGGATGGAAGCCTAAATATAGCTTTGATGAAATGGTTGAAGAAATGATTAAAAAAGTATCTAATAAATTAAATAATGAATAATTATAATAACATTAATGTTTATAGAAAAGATTTTTACTTTCATATAGAGATTAATAGACCCAAACAACTAAATGCATTAAATCAGGCTACTATTAAAGAAATTGGTAGTTGTCTAAATGAATTTGAAAAAAATAATAAAGGATATTTTGGTATAATTATATCTGGTTCAGGTGAAAAATCTTTTGTTGCTGGTGCGGACATAACAGAATTTACACAGGTTAATAAAAAAAATTCTAAGAAATTTTGTAAGAAGGGACATGAATTATATAATAAGATTGAGAATATGTCTGTTCCTGTTATTGCTCTAGTAAATGGATATGCTCTGGGGGGTGGATGTGAGTTAGCTATGGCATGTCATTTGAGAATAGCTACAAAAAATGCTACATTTTCTCAACCAGAGGTTAATCTTGGTTTAATACCTGGATATGGTGGCACTCAGAGATTAATTCAAATTATAGGAAAAACTAAAGGATTAGAATTAATGTTGTCAGGAGAGATGATTTCTTCAACTATTGCGCTTGATTTAGGATTGGTAAATTATGTTTTAGAAGACAAAAAACAAGCTATGAATAAAGCATTGGAATTAATAAAGATATTTAAGAGAAAAGGTCCTATTGCAATAAAAAATGTAATTCTATCTGTTAATTCATTTTATGATAACGATGTTAATGGTTTTGATAAGGAGATAGAGTTGTTTTCTGAATGTTGTGATACAAATGATTTTAAAGAAGGAGCATTAGCATTTATAGAAAAAAGGTGTCCTAATTTCAAAGGAAATTAACTATATTTTATTATTAGATACTCTTGATTGATTTATTATTATTTTTGGAAAATGATAATGAGAAAATATTATATATTAGTTTTTTTACTAGTCTTTTTATCTTGTAAAAGAAATTTTATTCCATTAGACTCTACTAGTGTTACTGTTAAGGATTTAGAAATTGATGAAATTGATTACGAATATTTATCTTCAAAATCTAAATTTCAATATAAAAATGAAAATCAATTAATTAATGCAACTTTAAATACAAGAATCAAAAAAAATGAAAAGATATGGTTTTCGATTAGAGTAGCTTTTGGTATAGAAGGTTTTAGAGGTTTGATAACTACAGATGAGTTTAAATTAATAGATAGAGTAAACAAAAGAGTTATTATTTCAACGCCTAAAATTATTGAAAAAGAATTTAAAGTTAAATTAGATTTTCAACAAATTGAGTCAATTCTTGTCGGTAATTTATTATATAAAATTTCTGAATCAGATAAAATATTAAGAGAAGGAAATGTCTATAAAATTGTTCAGCAGAACAAATCAATTCAAACGCAAAACATAGTAAGCACTAAAACATCTAAAATTGAGAAATTAATTGTTTTTGATGAATTTACAAATTATTTATTAACAGTTGATTATGATAATTTTAAACCTTTAGGAAAATTATTGTTTCCTGTAAAACATTCTTATACTTCGATAAGTTATATGGGTGATACTAGTGTTCCTGTTATAACTAATATAATTTTTAATTATAATAAAGTCTCAAGGACAAATAAAGCTCTGAAGTTTCCTTTTAATATACCTTCAAAATATGTTGTTGAAAAGATTTGATTTATTAGTATTAGTATTACTATTAATTAATAGTCCATTAAAGAGTCAGCAAACAAGAATAGAATTAGAAAATGAAAGACAAAAGAATCTCATAAAAATTAGTGAAGCGGAAAAAATTTTAAAAGAGACTGAAAAATCTAAAAATGTAACAACTGGTAAGTTGAATGTTATAAATAAACAAATTAATAATAGACTAAGTTTAATTTCTAATCTTAAGAAAGAAATAAAGTTTCAAAATAATGAAATTTTAGATTTAAGTGCAGTAATTTATTCTTTAACTAATGATTTAAAAATATTAAAAAATGAGTATTCGGAAATGATATATTACTCTTATAAATCTAGATCATCTCTTGATAAATTGGGATATGTTTTTTCTTCAAATAGTTATAATCAAATGTTTAGAAGGTTAGGGTATATAGTTCAGTATACTAATTCAAGAAAAAAACAAATTCAAGAAATCGAAATAGTAACAAATGAATTAGATAATCAAAAAAATAATTTAATTCATGAAAAAAGAATTCAAAATAAATTACTAAGAGATGAAGTTATTGAAAATAATAAGCTACAAAAATTACAAAGAAATCAGAAAAAAACAATTTCTGATTTGGGAAAAAAGGAGAGAAGAATAAAAAAAGAAATAAAAGAAAGAAGAATTGCCTTAGAGCAATTGGATAATCTTATAAAAGAAGTAATTAGAAGTGAAAGAGAAAAGTTATCAGGGGTTGATTTAGATTTAATTAAGTTAACAGAGTCTTTCGAGACAAATATTGGAAAATTAATATGGCCTGTTTCATCAGGTTTTATTTCAAATAAATTTGGAGTTCATCCTCATCCAGTAATTAAAAATGTAAAAGTTAAAAATGATGGTATAGACATCCAAACTAGTAAAGGTTCTAAAGTATATTCTGTATTTTCTGGAAAAGTTTCAACAGTTGCATTTATTCCTGGTATGAATAATGTTATTATAATAAATCATGGAGATTATTATACATTATATGCTAAATTAAAAAATTTAGTAGTTGAGAAAGGAGATATCATTACTATTGGACAAAATATAGCTGATATAGTTACAAATTCAGATGGTGTGTCTGAATTGCAATTTCAAGTATGGAAAAATAATATAAAGTTGAATCCTGAAAAATGGATAATGAAGAAATGATTTTATTATATTTACAATATAATATTTAAAAATATGAATACAATTTTAGCTTTAGGAATGCCAGGAGGATGGGAATGGATAATTATTGGTTTAATAGTGGTTATTTTTTTTGGTGCAAAAAAAATCCCTGATATTTTTCGTGGTTTTGGAAAAGGTATAAGGGAATTTAAAGAAGCATCTAAGGAAATAAAAAAAGAAATTGAAAAAGATTCATCCGAAGATAAAAAATAATATTTTTATCCAAATAACCAGGAGAACCATCCTGATGATTTATTGCTTAAACCTTTATTATTAATAATATTTGCGACTTCTTGAGGATTAATTCCTATAGAATTTGCAATATGACCTAGCAAAAAAAATTCATGATCATGCACTTTATTATCAGCTTTTATAAGGTTTACTAATTCAGTTATAAAATCATCTTTTTCCTTTTTTTTTAATTTTTCTTTGATAATTTTTCCATATTCTGTTTGAATGTTATTGAAAAAGTTTTTTGTGTTTATAGTTTCAACATCTTGATATTTATATTTATTAAGTATTTTACTGGAATTAATAATATCTATTTCTTCTTTACCAATACTTCCATCAACTCTTGCTATTTTTGCAAAGCATGATGTTACTGCTTTATTTAGTAGTTCGTTGCTCATGTTTTTATATTTAATATATTAATTCCCTAAAATTAATATATTATTTGAATAATTGATGATTATTATATAATTGAATGAAATTTATTAACATAACATGTTTATTGGTTTTTATTTTATTTGGATGTCAATCCAATACAAATTCTAATTATAGTAATAGTACTTTACTACCAAATGCATCAGGAGAAAATAATGAAATGTTAATAGTTATGGATTCTACAAAATTTAAAGGTGAAATAGGAAGATTGTTAGTAGGTACGTACGGATCATATATTTATGGTTTACCTCAACCTGAAAATAATTTTGATTTAATATTTATTAGACCTAGAAATTTTAATAGTATTCTTAAGTATGCAAAAAATATTGTTGTGGCATTTTCTTTGGAAGGTAATAGTTTGGATTCAAAGATTTTAAGGAAAGAATTTAATGAAAAATCAATAGATAAAATAAAAAATGATAGTTCTATTTTCTTTTTTAAGAGAAAAGATCAGTATGCGAAAGGTCAGACAATTCTATATTTATTTAGTAAGACTGATAATGAATTAATAAATAAGATAAAAAAAAATAAAAAAATGTTACTAAAATATTTTCAGAATGAAGTTTCAATCAGAACTTCTAAAGAAATTTTTTCAAAAGTTGAAGCTAATATTTCTAATAAATTATTTAATGATCATAAAATAAAAATAAAAATACCTTTTGGATATGATTTAGCTAAAAATAACAACAATTTTTTTTGGTTAAGGTATCTTGAGCCAGATCATGAAAAAAATATTTTTGTTTATTATGAGGATTATGTTGATAATCAATTCAAACATTTTGGTGATTTTGTTAAAGAAAAAAATATTGATAAAATAAGAAAAAAAATTTCTTTAAAATATTTAAAGGATTCTGAAAAACCTGAGATTTATATGTCTATACAAAAAATGTTACCTGTTGAAACTAATGTAATTAATTTCAAAGGAAAATATTCTTTAGAATCTAAGGGATTATGGAAACTTAGTGATATTTCAGGTGGGGGACCATTTCATAGTTTTGTAATTTATGATAAAGAAATAAATAGAATTTATTATATAGAAGGTTATGTATATGCTCCTGGTAGAAAAAAAAGAGATTTAATGCAAGAAATTGCTTCCATATTATGGACATTTGAAATATGATTTCATTTATTAAAGGAAAAAAATTAGAGATTGATCCTACAAAAATCATTATTGATGTTAATGGTATTGGATATGAATTGAAAATTTCATTAAGAACATATTCAGAAATTAAAGAAAATAGTGTTGTAACACTATTTACACATTTGCAAGTAAAAGAAGATTCTCATACACTATTTGGATTTTATGATAAATCAGAAAGGAAAACTTTTTTAAGTTTATTATCTATATCTGGTGTCGGTCCTAGTACAGCTATTATGATTTTATCATCTTTATCATCTTCAGAATTAAATAGTGCCATTATTAGTTCAGATGTTCTAACAATTAAATCTGTAAAAGGTATAGGATTAAAAACTGCGGAAAGAATCATTTTAGAATTAAAGGATAAAATTTTGAAAAATTTAAATCAAAAAAATTCTAATAATTTTTTGGTTGAAAGGGACAATACTATTAAAAATGAAGCGTTATCAGCATTATCATCTTTGGGTATTTCAAAGAATGTTGTTAATAATCATATCGATAGAGTTTTAGATACTAATAATAATATTTCTCTTGAAGATTTAATTAGAGAAGTACTCAAAAGGTCATAAATACCAAAAAAGGTTATTGTGAACTCGAAATATTTAAAATATTTTATTTTTATATTTATAGCTTTTGCTAGTAATTTTTCTTATTCTAAATCACTTGATTATGATTCTTTATTTATTTCAGATACTATTAAATATGAACCATCTTTTTTTTCAACTTTTCAATTAAAGGATAGATATTCGGATCCATATTCAAATTTATTTTCAAATACTGCTTATGATATTAATTCAAGTATATTAAAAATAAGTTCTTATTATGATACTGCAAAAGTTTTTTTTGTTAGTGAAAAGATGGGGTCATTGTATTATAGACCTTCTATTAGGATACCTTTTAATAAATTTGATAAGTATAATACTGATAATCAGATTAAAAATTATTTTAAGGAAAAATCTATAGGACTTGATGGTGAAAATACTTTAGAAAGTGGTAGGTTAATTCCTAAAATATTTATTCCACAATCTTTAGATAGAATTTTTGGAGGAAATTATATTGACTTACAGGTAAATGGATTTGTAAATTTAGATTTTGGAGGGAGATTTCAAAGAATAGAAAATCCATCTATACCAATTCGTCAGCAAAAAAATGGTGGATTCAATTATGATCAACAAATAAATTTAAGTATAGATGGAAAAGTAGGTGAAAAATTAAAAATTACTGCAAATTTTGATAATAATAATACTTTTGATTTTCAAAATAATTTAAAACTTGAGTATACTGGTTATGATGAAGATATAATAAAAAAAATCGAGGTTGGTAATGTTAGTATGCCTGTACGTAATAGTTTACTTAGAGGTGGACAAAGTCTTTTTGGATTGAAAACTCAATTGCAATTTGGTAGGTTAAGTTTAACAGGTATTTTATCAAGGCAACAAGGAAAAAGTGAATCTATTAAAGTTGAAAATGGATTTCAAGGACGAGAATTTGAGATTATAGCTTCAGATTACGATGAAAATAGACATTTCTTTTTAGGACATTACTTTAGAGATAATTACGAGAAATGGTTAAAATCTTTGCCATTAGTAAGTTCAGGTGTGAATGTTAATAGAGTTGAAGTTTATGTATTAAATAGAACAAATAATTCCGAATCTTTAAGAAATTTTATAGGGTTAACTGATTTAGCAGAAGGAACAAAAATTCTAGCTAGTGGTAATCCATTTATTGGGTCAGGTATTTTTGGACCAAATGATAATTCTTCTAATAGTCTATTTCAAAATCTTATAGATAATACTAGCATAAGAAATGTCGATTTAGTAAATGATGTACTTATTAATCAATTTGGTTTATCAAAAACTACAGATTTTGAAAAGGTAACTTCAGCAAGAAAGTTAGATAATGATGAGTATATTGTTAATAATGCACTTGGGTATATTTCTCTTTTAAGAAGATTACAAAATGATGAAGTATTAGCTGTTTCATATGAGTACACATTTAATGGGAATGTGTACAAAGTAGGTGAGTTGTCAGAAGATTATCAAAATAAATCAGATGATGAAATTATTATATTAAAATTATTAAGACCATCCAATATTAATACAAAAATTTTTACATGGGATTTGATGATGAAAAACATTTATAATTTAAATGCAACTCAGATTGAAAATGAAAATTTTGATTTAAAAATTTATTATAGAGATGATGCAATTGGTTTTAATAATCCAAGCATTAATGAGGGAATTCTTACTCGAGATAAACCTTTAATTCGTTTATTAGGATTAGATAGACTTAATTATAATAATGATCCACAATATGATGGAAATTTTGATTTTGTAGAAGGATTTACAATAGATTCAAAAAAAGGAAATATAATTTTTCCAGTATTAGAACCATTTGGTTCTACACTAAACTCTTATTTTTTGGAAAGCAATGAAACTAATTTATCTGAAAAATATGTTTTTGAAGAATTATATTCAACTACAAAAAGTGATGCTGAAAAAATATTATCAAAGAATAAATTTTTTATAATTGGAAATGTTTCGTCTGGATCAGGAAGTGAAATTAATTTACCAGGTCTTGATATTTCAGAGAATTCAGTTGTTGTCATGGCGGGAAATATTCAATTGAAAGAAGGGTCTGATTATACGGTAAATTATAATTTGGGTAATGTAAGAATATTAAATCCTGCAATATTAACATCTGGTCAAGAAATAACAATATCATTTGAAAAAGCAGATTTATTTAATTTTCAAACCAAGTGGTTATCTGGTGCAAGAGCAGAATATAATTTTGATAAAAATACTAATATTGGATTTACAGTTTTTCATTTGAATGAGAGACCAGGAGGGATAACTAGATTTAGTGTTGGAAATGAACCGATAAAAAACACAAAGTATGGATTTGATTTTAATGTTAATAAAGAAAGTGAATTAATAACAAAAATAATAAATACTATTCCATTGCTTGGTACTAGAGAAAAGTCAAATATTAATTTTAGTTCTGAATTTGCTCAACTTATTCCTGGAACTTCCAATGTTATAAATGGTGAAGGCACAACTTATATTGATGATTTTGAAAATTCTGTAACTCCCCTTTCTTTAGGAAGTTCTCCTCTTTCATGGAAATTAGGATCTACACCTGAAACAAATGATAATAGATTTGATTTGAGTAATTCTACTGTTACTAATTTGGGGTATGCATATAAGAGAGCTAAAATTTCTTGGTATAGGATTGATAATATTTTTTATTTAAATGGTGGTATTAATAAACCTTCTAATATTAGTTTAGAAGATCTTCAAAATAATTACGTGAAGTCGATATCACCTCAGGATATTTTTAGACAACAGGACAGACAATTAATTAATACTAATCTACCTATTTTTGATATTGCTTATTTTCCTAGTGAGAGAGGACAATATAACTATAATCCGAATTTATTACAGTCAGGTCTTCTCAATAATCCAAAGTCAAATTTTGGTGCTATTACTAAAAGTATTTCAAATGATACTGATTTTGATAAAACAAATATTCAATACCTAGAATTTTGGCTTATGGATCCATTTATTGATGGTGAGAATGGTAAAATTTTAGATGGTGTTTTTAATAGAAATAATACAACTGGTGGAAAGTTAATATTTAATTTAGGAAATGTATCTGAAGATATAATGAAGGATAATATTCATGCTTTTGAAAATGGATTATCATTTGATTATAGTAATAATGGTATAACAGAAAATGAGTGGGGTAGAGTTACATCCAAGCAATATTTAACTAAATTTTTTGAAAATAATTCTAGTTCAAGAAGAAATCAAGACGTTGGATTTGATGGGTTAAAAAATGAAGATGAAATAAATTATTTTAAAACTAATTTTATTGACAATCTTAATCTTACTAGCGAAGCTAAATTAAATATTGAACTTGATGTTTCTGCTGATAATTTTAAATATTATTTGGGAAATGAATTTGATCAATCTAATAAAAAAATTATTGAAAGATATAAGAATTATAATGGAATGGAAGGCAATACTCCCTTATCATCAAATAGCAGTTATGCTGCTCAGGGTTCACCATATCCTGAAAATGAAGATTTGAATGAAGATAATACATTATCAGATTTAGAAAGTTATTATGAATATGAAATAGATTTATCACCTAATGAGCTTGATATTGGAAAAAATAATATAGTTGATAAGGTTATTGACAAATCAGGAAGTGCAACTTGGTATCAATTTAGAATTCCTATTAGAAATCCCGATAGAATTCAGGGTTCAATTTCTGATTTTAAAACAATTAGATTTATTAGAACTTATCTTACAGATTGGGAAGAACCCGTTGTATTAAGATTAGCAAAATTTCAATTGGTTGGTAGTCAATGGAGAAAATATAAAGAATCTTTATTTGAATCTGGTTTAAATGAAGTTCCAGAATCATCAGAATCAGATTTTGACATATCAGTCGTTAACGTTGAAGACAATAGTATTGGATCAGATATAAAATCCCCTTATGTAGTTCCTCCAGGGATTAAAAGAGATATTGATAATACTACAATCATTCAGAGAAGAACTAATGAACAATCTCTACAACTTTGTTTTAATGATTTATCAGATGGAGATGCCAGAGCTGTTTTTAAAGAATCAAATTTTGATTTAATTAATTATGGTAGAATAAAAATGTTTATTCATGCTGAGGCAAATAATGATGAAATATTAACAGATAATGAAGTTCATGCGTTTTTAAGATTTGGATCAGATTACGAACACAATTATTATGAGATTGAACTTCCTTTAAAAATAACTAGACCGAGTTTAATTAATCAAAATAATATTAATATAGAGAGATTAGTTTGGCCAGAAGAAAATGAGATAAATTTAGATATTCAAGAACTTTTATCTTTAAAGTCAGAAAGAAACAGGTTAAATATTGATGTAACTACTCCATTTTCTAAATCATCTAATAATGGAAATTATTTATTAAAAATTGTCGGAAGACCAAACATGAGTACAGTTTTGAATTTTATGTTAGGAGTTAGAAATCCTTTGAGTATAGATAGGGGAAATAAATCTGCATGTGTATGGTTTAATGAATTAAGGCTTACAGATTTTGATAAAACAAAGGGTTGGGCAGCAAATGCTAATTTAAATTTAAAATTATCTGATTTTGCTACAGTATCTTCATCGGCTAGATATACTTCTGTTGGTTTTGGCTCTATTCAACAAAGAATATCTGAAAGGACTAGAGAAGAACGATTACAATATGATGCATCAGCTAATATTAATTTAGATAAGTTTTTACCATCAAAAAGTGGTATAAAACTTCCTTTGTATGTAGCCATATCTAAGTCTAAGATTACTCCTATGTATGATCCTCTTGATAAAGATATTCCTCTAGAAGCATCAATTAATTCTTTTGATACCAAAAAAGAAAGAAGAGCATATAAAAATATGACTGAAGAAAATATTGAGTCTAAATCAATAAGTTTAAATAATATTAGAAAAGAAAGAACAAAAAAAGACTCAAGATCTGATTTTTGGGATTTAGAAAATTTATCCACAAGTTTTGCATACAATGAAAGAAAAAGTTCAAATGTTACAACACAATTAATAGAATACAAAGAACACAGAGCAAATATTTCTTATAATTTTTCACCAAAAAATATTTCTATAGAACCATTCAAAAATGTGGATTGGCTTAATTCAAAAATATTTTCTTTAATTAAGGATATTAATTTTAATCCTGTTCCTTCAAATATTACAATTCGAGGAGATATGAATAGGAGATTTAATAAAACACAATACAGAAATTCTAACTTGACTATAGAAGGTGTTGATCCAATTTTTGAAAAATATTTTTCATTTAATAGATCATACAGTCTAAGATGGAACATATTTAAGAGTATGAATATTGATATAAATGCTATTAATAATTCTATTATAGATGAACCTGAGGGAGAACTTGATTCTAAAAAGAAACTTGATAGTGTTTTTTATAATATAAAAACTTTGGGAAGAACAAAAAATTATAATCAAAATGTTCAAATTAATTATAAAATTCCTATTAATAAAATTCCTTTAACTAATTGGATAAGTTCAAACGCCAAATATTCTGTTAGATATTTATGGTCTGCAGGTTCATTTCAACAAGCTGATACATTAGGTAATATTGTTGAAAATAGTAGAAATTATTCATTGAGTACAAAAATGGATATTTCTAAATTTTATGATAAACTTCCTTTTCTAAAAAAATATAATAAAACGTATAAATCAAAAGATTCAATTAATTCATTATTAGAATCCAAGGTTTTTGATGGTATAATGAAATTTATTATGTCATTACGGTCATTAAATTTTACTTATAATGTTAATGAAAGAACATCCATGGCTGGTATTATTGATGATCCAAACATATTTGGATTAAATCTTGATAGTAAGTCTCCAGGTTGGAATTTTATTATGGGATCTCAAGATTCGAATATAAGAAATATTGCTGCAGGAAATAATTGGTTAGTTAAAAATGATTATTTAAATACACCATTTATTCAATCAAGAAATAATAATTTTCAGTTTCGTGGAACTTTACAACCTTTAAGTAGTTTACGAATACAATTAGATGCTAAAAGAATTATATCTGAAAATTATCAGGAAATTTTCAGATATAATTCATCTAACAAATCATATCTTTCTTTAACTCCTACTAGAGGAGGTAATTTTTCGTTATCTTTTTTGTCAATTAAAACAGCATTTATTAAGGATGATGAATTTAATAACTCATCTGTATTTCAAAATTTTGTAGAAAATCGAAATATTATACGAAATAAATTAAATTCAGTTAATTCTACTGGTGAATATGGTTTGAATTCTCAAGATGTTCTTATTCCGGCTTTTATTTCTGCTTATTCAGGAAAAGATGCAAATAATTTGTCTTTAAATCCATTTCCAAAAATACCTATTCCTAATTGGAGAATTGATTTTTCTGGTCTAAATAAAATTAAGGCGCTAAGTGAAATTTTTTCATCTATTAGTATTAGTCATTCATATCAGTCTATGTATTCAGTAGGTAATTTTGTAAACTCTCTTATTTATTCAGATAATTTGGATTTTAATAATTCTATTATGGATTATCCTTTAGCTTCAGAAATTACTGAGAATGGATTGATACCATTTTATATTATTAATCAGGTAAGAATAATAGAGAGATTTGCTCCTTTAATTGGCATAAGTGTTAGAACAAAAAATAATTTAAATGCAAGAATTGATTATAAGAGAGATAGAAATATAATGTTAAACTTATCTAATTCTCAAATATCAGAATTACAAAATTCTGATTTTTCAATTGATTTTGGATATTCAAAAAATAAATTAAAATTACCTTTTAGGTATAGGGGTAATATTATTATTCTTGATAATGATATTCAATTTAAATTAAATTTTGTTGTTAGAAATACAAAAACAATTCAAAGAAAAATAGATGGTGAAAATGTAGTTACTAATGGAAATTATAATTTTCAACTTAGACCTAATATTAATTATGTTGTAAATAATAGGATAAGTTTGATTATGTATTACGATAAAATTATTAATAAGCCGCTTGTATCGAACTCTTTTCCTAGATATTCTTCTTCTTTTGGCGTGAGACTTAGAATGGGATTATCCCAATAAAATTAGAATTTCTATTATTAAAAAAAATCCTTTATTATCTTCGTTGCATGAATCCAAAAGAATTAAAATATACTAATGATCATGAGTGGGTAAAAATTGAAAATGAATTTGCAATTGTAGGAATTACAAATTTTGCTCAACAAGAACTTGGAGATATTGTTTATGTAGAAATTGAATCTCTTAATCAAAAAATTAATAAAGGAGAGATTTTTGGTACAGTTGAAGCTGTAAAAACTGTTTCGGATTTATTTATGCCTATTTCTGGAAAAGTTATAGAAATAAATGAAAAATTAGATTCCGAACCTGAACTTGTGAATAATGATCCTTATGGAGATGGTTGGATGATCAAAATAAAAATGGAAGATGGGTTGGAGATAGAAAAATTATTAGATTTTAGTTCATATGAAAACATTACGAATTAGTTTTTATTTATATCTTTCATTATCCATATTCTGGTTTATATTAATAGTTTATTCTATGGTGTTTTATAATAACACATCAGATTTAAGAGATGTCCCTCTTTATTTTGATAAATTTATTCACTTTTTTTTATTCTTTATTCAATCTTTATTGATAACTAAATCAGTTATGATTTATGACATTAACTTAGTCTATAGATATAAATTTTTAATTTTATTTAGTTTATTTCTTTTTGCTATAATTATTGAGTACCAACACTATTTTATTACATATCGAAATTTTGATATTTTTGATATGTTCACAAATATAATTGGAGTAATTACAGGAGTTTTTTTATTCGATTTGTTCAAATCATAAATAATTGATTTATATTTGATCCATAATGGAAGTTAAAAAGAATTTAGACGCAGATTTAGAAAAAAAATCAAGTTTTTTTTTAAATATAGGACTTTGTATAAGTCTTCTTTTGGTAATTACAGCATTTGAATGGAAATTTTATGATAGAGGTGCTGGAATGGATTTAGGTTCTATAGATGATGATTTTGAAGATCTTATGGAAATTCCACAGACAGAACAACCACCACCACCACCACCAGTTATTCAACAGCCTGAAATCATAGAAGTTCCAGATGAAGAAGAAATTGAAGAAGAAATCGAAATCATAATAGATGTTGAAATTACTGAGGAAACAGTAATAGAAGAAATTGTTTTTGAAGAAGCTCCTGAAGAAGAAGAAGTAGATGAAATTTTCACAATTGTTGAAGATCAGCCTGCACCGCCAGGAGGAATGAGTGCTTTTTATAAATATGTTGCTACAACTTTAAGATATCCTGCTCAAGCAAGGAGAATGGGTATTGAAGGAAAGGTTTTTGTTCAATTTGTTGTTGATAAAGATGGTTCATTAACAGACGTTCAAGCAATTAAGGGAATTGGAGCTGGTTGTGATGAAGAAGCTGTAAGGGTTATTTCTAAGGCTAAAAAATGGAAACCTGGCAAGCAAAGAGGAAGAGCAGTTAAAGTTAGAATGATATTACCTATAACTTTTAAATTAGGTTAATTTCTAAAGAACATTATACAATTGTTCTTTTATTTTTTCTAAAGAATCTTTCATGGATATAACTTTTTCTTGAATTTTAAATTTGTTGCATTTAGATCCTATTGTATTAATTTCTCTGTTAATTTCTTGACATATAAAATTTAATTTTTTACCATTTGAATCAACTGTATTAAGAGTATTCTTAAGAAGAATGAAATGTTCTTTTAATCTACTGATTTCTTCGTTGATATCAGTTTTGTCTAGATAATAAAACAATTCTTGTTCCAATCTATTACTATCTAATTTTATATGTTCAATTTTAGATATTTCTGCTAATAAGTATTTTTTCTTAGATTCAGATCTTTTTTTATTAGTTTTTATAATTGATTTTAAGTTTGATTCTAAATTTTTTATTTTACTATTTATATCGTTTAAAATGCTTTTTCCTTCTTTTTTTCTAGAATTATTACATTCATTTATTACTTTCTTGAATAAGAATTGAATAGTTTTAAACTCTATTATTTCTTCATTATCTAAAGAAAATAAACTATTTATATGCATAGTATTATTAAAAATGGATTCATTATTAATTTTTCCTGTAGTTTTAGATAAAGTTTTTAGTTCATTATAATAGTGTCTAAATAATTTTTTATCAAATCTAATTTTAGATTTAATTTTATTTTCTATTATTATACTAACATCAATTTTACCTCTTATAAGCTTGTTTTTTAATTCGTTTCTTAAACGATTTTCATATTTAATTAATTGTTTGGGTATTTTAAAACTATAATCAAAAATTTTAGAGTTTAAAGACTTGATTTCAATTTCAATAATATTTCCTTTTATTTCTTTAGAAATAAATCCATATCCAGTCATTGAGTTTATCATTTCATTATTTTAAAAACTATAACCTATTGAAAAATGAATTTTTGTTTTGCCTATTGTATAATCTTCTATAGGTTTTGCAATATCTAATTTTATGTAGTAATCCGTTATTAGTGATCTAATGCCAAATCCATAACTGGCTAACCAAGGATTTTTGGAATTTTCAATTTCAGCTTGAAATACAGATCCGGGTTCTTTTATTATCCATGTATTAACATCACTTTGACTACTAAATGGAGAATTTTCATTCCATGATGATCCTAAATCAAAAAAACCAATTAATTGAAAATTATTTAGAAATTCAGATGAAACTTCATTATTAAATAAAGTTTTTACTAAAGGTATTCTTAGTTCAGAACTTAATAATAAAACTTTTTCCCCATTAAATTTATTAAAATCATAACCCCTTAAGTCAACAAATTTTGAAAAAAGTATTTTAGAGTTATCTACACCACTAGAAATAGCAAGTGGATTATTGGGTGTGTCTTCATTTGTTGAACTAAATATTGAATTTTGCACTCCTCCAAGAATATATTTGTTTGGGTTATTTCCAAATGATCCTCCATAAAAAATTCGTGATGATAAAATAATGTGGTTACTAATTTTTTGATGATGAATTAGATCAACAGATAAATTATTAAAGTCCTTAAGATCATTATTTAATGAAAAGTAATTTTTATATGATATTTTTAATTTAGTTCCTTCTTCCAAATTCATTCCTATTTTTATTGAGTTATCATATATAATATTTGAAGTATAGCCTGTGTAGTTTGTTTTATTATAATATAGAAAAGGAGGTGGAGTATTATTTAATACTCTATAGTCCAAATCTGAAAATTCAGTTCTTGTAAAAAATGGTGCAATTTCTAATCTAACAAAATTAGATAGAGGATACATTGCTTTTATTTTAAACTCATTAAGTGAATATTTATGATAGAGGAAATTTTCTTGATCTTCTGCAAAATATATTTGTCTATTATATGAAAGTTTAAAATCTATTCTTTTTTTAAGATAAGTGTATTCAGTATAAATATCTGAACTTTTTATACTTGAAAAAGGCACAAATGCTTTTGCATATAATTTGTGATCTTCTAGTACATCAATAAAATCAGTTTCAATTTGACTTCCATAACCTTCTAATGGATCAATTTTTATAAAACTGTTAAAATTGTTTTTAACTAGTGAATAGTTATAATTTATTGGTCCGGATATTTTAGTTTTATTTTGAAAATTATTTATATTATTTAATATAGAAGATGTTTCTTTATTGTCATCTTTAAATTCAAAATTTTCTGTTTTTTCAAAATCTATTTTTTTTTCTGTTTGAGATTTAATTTCATCCTCTATTTTTTTTTCATTTAATTTTTTTCTTTCTAAGTAAATTAATCTATCAGTTTTAGGACTAAAAATTGGTTTCGGATTATATTTATCAATATTATAAGTATTTATTTTTCCTTCTTTTAAAAAAGATAATACTAAAGATTTCTCTTGATAGTTATAATCATAGTTAATAATATTCGAATAGAAATCAGAGAATTGATTAAAGGTATTATTAGTAATATTATAATTATAAATATTATTTATTCCTTTTAAATCACTTAGATAAATAATTTCATTTTTAGAAATTGGTATTGATTTTATGTCATTACTTATAGTCTTGGTTACTTGATGTAATGAATTAGTTGTTGAGTCTAAATTATAAATAAATAAGTTATAGTAGTCATTTAAATCATTTATTTCTGAATCAAGTTTTACATGTGCTCTATTTGAGCTAAAAATTATAGAGTTTGATTTTGGAAAAAATTTTGGATATATGTCATCTGCTATATCCTTGGTTAGTTGCTTGGTACTATTTTTATATGTACTTAATAAGTATATATTAGAGTTTGAATTTATTGTGCCACTTATTGCTATAAGATTTGTTGTATGATTAAATGAAAATCCATTTACATTTTCAAATCTTGCAAGTGATTTATAGAACTTTTCTTTATTAATAAGATCATAAATTACTAAATTGTTTAATCCATTTATTGTTTTTATATATCCTATTTTATCATTATTAACCCAGGAAATATAAAATGAATTACTATTAGATTTATTATTAATTTGTGAGATTTTAGTTATTTTATTTGTGACTAAATTCAAAAAAAATATTTTAATACCATTTTTAGTATTCGATGAGAATAATATTTTATTATTGTTTGGACTAATTTTTATATTTGAAACATTAGAGTATTTCTTTTTTAATTTGATGATCTGATTATTATCTAATTGTGTATACTGATCACTGTTTTTATTTACAGATGAAAGGTAATAATTTTGCCAATCTTTCATTATTTCATTGAAATTTTTACCTAAAGTACTAGATATGCCTTTTTCAGGATTTCTTATAATTTTAGTAAGATTTAAAATATTTGATATTATATTTTTTCCATATATTATGGAAATGTAATTCCATATACTTTGACCAATAATTCCAGAGTTTTGATCAGTAATTTTTTTTACTTTTTTTAGATCTTGGGTTAAGAAGTAGTCTCTTATTACATTATCCATTTCCATGTTCCACCCATATGCTAAATATTTTGCTGCACCATCTACAAACCAATTAGGAATAGAAGAAAATGAAGCTTTCCCAAATCTTTTTGTAAATCCATTATTTCCTTTCAATAAGTCATTAATAATTACATTTAATAATTTGTATTCAAGATTTTGTATGAATTGATTTTTATTTTCTGAGAATGCTATTTTAAATTGTATTGTATTATTCTGTATTAAATTGGTAGATAAAAAGATATCTTTTTTATTAATACCAATGTTGCTTTGAATTAATTCATTTGGAGAATTAAAAATAAAAATTTTAGTTTTTTTTATTGGTTGATGACCTACTGAAGTTGTAATTTCTCTAAATTTATTTTCAAGGTGATTGGATGCTATATCTGCAATATTTTTTCCACTATTATTATAATAAATTTCAAAGTTGTCTGTATAAATGATACTCCATTTAAGAGACTTGTGTTGAATTCTATTTTTACCATATTCGGAATAAAATGAACTTTGTGATAAGAGCATTGTGGTATTTAAAATTAAAAAAATCCAAATAATTACAATTTTGTACAACTTCATTTATTTATATTTTTTGAATTATATCTTTTAACATTTATTTCAAAATTTATTTTACTTTTTTGTTCTATAGAATTAAACAATTTTTTTGAACAAAAAGGAGCCAAACTTATACCTTTTGATCCAAGCCCATTTAATATATATAAATTATCAAATATAGGGTGTTTTCCAACAAATGGCCTTCTATCAATAGTTGCAGGTCTAACGCCAAATTTTTCTTTTATAATGGTATATTTTATTTTTAATAATTTAGATAATTTATCAATTAATTCTTGAAGTCCATTATTATTTGTTTCATTTCCATATGTGGATCCTACATTTTTTAAATCATTTTTTAGTGGAATAATGGAGATACCTTTATTTATAATATTTTTTATTTTTAATTTAGTTTTTATCAGCATACTACTACCCGTAACGTGTTTAAATGGAAGATAGGAAAAAAGTTTATTTTTTGTTTCATCTATTCCAATACACATAATTATATTATTAGTTTTCCAATTTTTAATTTTGATTTTATTATTTTTTATTATAATCTTTTTATTATTTAATTTATATTTTTTATAACGACCAAGACGTATAAAATATTTTTTTGATTCTGAAATATATTTATTGACATCAATATATCCACTTTTAGAAGTAATTATTCCACCCAATTCATTATATAACCCATTAATCTTTTTGTTATTTACTTCTGATTTAATGTAATTTTCATATTTTGAATTTGATATTTTTTCATTCCATAAATTAGCTTCTTTAATATTTTTATATGGTCTATAAATATTTTTTTTATATAGAATCTTTTTTTTAATTTTTTTTTCCACCTTAGAATAAAATTTTTCAAGTTCTTTAAAGAGTATTTCTGCATTCCATGTTTTTACAGAGTTTCTTCCAGTTATTGGATTATAAATTCCTAGTGCAGCACTAGATGAAGTGTTTTTTTTTTCATCATTTAATATATAAAACTGCTTTTTATTAAAATTTAGCCACCAAGCTATTGTAGTTCCAGCAATTCCTTGACCAATTACTATATAGTCTAATTTTTCCTTCATTTTTTTTAATCTAATTATTTATAATTCAAATTTGTAATCAAATTAAAATTATGTTAAAGATTAAATCTTTTACTTTTAATGCATTTCAAGAAAACACTTATGTTGTTTCTTTGGATAATAAATGTTTTATAGTTGATCCTGGGAATTCTTCAGATGAAGAAAATGAAGAATTAATGTTATATATTTCTTCAAATAAGCTAATTCCAGAGTATGTACTTATTACCCATTGTCATGTTGATCATGTGTTAGGAACTAATTTTTTAACTACACGATTTTCTATAAAAGCATATTTACCTGAATCGGAAAAGAAGATATATGATGAAATGGTTAATTATGCTCCTCTATTTGGATTTGAAAATTATAATAATTCTAAGGATATAAAATATATCACTAAGGATAGTAAATTAGTATTTAATGGTTTAGATATAGATATTCTTTTACTTCCTGGTCACTCACCAGGTCATCTTGCCTTCTATTTTGATAGGGATAAAAAATGTTTTAGTGGAGATGTGATTTTTAAAAATAGTATAGGAAGGACAGATCTTCCAGGAGGAAATTATGAAACATTAATTAACAGTATTAAAAATGAATTATTTTTACTAGATGATAATGTACAAATTTATCCAGGACATGGTCCTATTACTAATATTTATGATGAAAAACATTTAAATCCATTTTTAATTTGAAAAATAATATTCCAAATATTTTTACTACTTTAAATTTAATTTCAGGATTTTTAGGAATCACCTTCTTTCTATCAGATTTTACAAGTCTTATTCCTTATTGTATTTATTTATCTTTAATATTTGATTATTTGGATGGGTTAACAGCTAGAAAATTGAATTTAATTTCAAATTTTGGAAAGCAACTAGATTCATTGGCTGATTTGGTTTCTTTTGGAGTATTGCCAAGCTTAGTAATATTTGATTGGTTGAGTAACCATTCTACTTATAATATGTTAGAATATATTTCAGTTTTAATATTAGTTGCATCTGCTTTTAGATTAGCTAAATTTAATATTTCGAAATCAAGTTCTAATGATTTTATAGGTCTCCCTACGCCAGCTAATGCATTATTCTTTGTTTCTATTTTTTATTCATCAAAATACACAACTTTTTTTTTAAATGATAAAATTTTAGTTGGATTAGTTATTATTTTTTCATTACTAATGATTTCTAATATTAGATTTATTTCTATGAAATTTATTGATTATTCTATAGCTGAAAATATACATAAGTATATAATAATTTTAGTTTCTTTATTATGTTTTTTATTGTTAGGCATTGATGGTTTTCCGTTTATTATTCTTTTTTATATTTCATATTCATTTATTAATTTTTTATTTCATAGAAATAATTCAAAATAATTTTCAATAAAAAGAGTTTAAAGAATATATTTTTAACTGCATTCATTGTGAAAATAAAATTTATAATTATTTTATTGTTTTTACCTGGTTATTTATTTTCTCAATCATCGATTTTATCTACTGGTGATTGGATAAAAATTGGTGTAATTAAATCTGGAATTTATAAACTTGATAAAAAATTTTTTCAAGATAATAATATTGAATATAATTTAATCAACCCAAATACAATTCAAATTTTTGGAAGTGGTTATAATGGCACATTACCACAAAAAAATAATTTTTCAACATTATTTTCTCCAAAAGAGTTAAAAATAAGCTTTTATGGCAATAATAATGATGTATTTGAGGATAATGAATTTGTATATTTTTATGCTCAATCTTCAGATAAGCTAGTTTATGATTCATTAAATAATAAAATGCAGTATGATAATAATATTTATACAGATTCTTCATTCTTTTTATTAACGTATAATCAAAGTCTTGGTAATAGAGTTGATGAAATTGATAATGGAATTCACTATGATTCATTATCAGATGAAGTTTTCCATTTTAGTTATTTTGAAGAAGATATTTATAGTATTATTCAATCTGGTAGAGATTGGTTTGGAAGTGTTTATTCTCCTAATGAAATAAAGAGTTTTAATATTATGAATTATGTTTCTTATTCTGATTTAAATATAGAGTTACAATTTTTATCTAGATCTTTATCTGATTCTAAGTTTTCAATTTTTATTAATGATGAATTGATTGATGATATTGAACTTCAAAAAATAACTGAAGGAGTATATGGCAATAAGGGATTATTAACTTTTAAAAATCTTCATTACACAGTTGGTGGTAATAACCCAAGTAAAATGCAAATATCATATTCTGGATCTAATTCTTCTTTAGCTTATTTAGATTATTTTACTATGTCAGGAAAAATAAAGTTATTTTATCAGAATGATCAAATAAAGTATTTTACTAGACCAAGTATCTCTAAAAATTTTGTAAAGTTTAACATTGAATCTAATGATGAAGTTAGTGTTTGGAATATTACGGATTTATATAATGTACATTCTTATAAGATAGTTAATGAAAATGATAATTTATTTTATATTTCTAACATTAAAAATTATACTTCAAATATTATTTTTTCATTGGATGATTTACTAATTCCTGAATTTTCTTATAAAATATCTAATTCTAATATTATAGATCATTCGAATCCAGACTTAATAATCATAACAAATAAATTGTTTTATGATTACGCTAATATGATTAAAATGTTAAGAGAGAAAAAGGATAACTTAGTTGTTGATGTTGTATTAGTTGAAGATATATATAATCAATTTTCATCAGCCAATCCCGATGTTTCATCAATTAGAAACTTTATAAAATATGTATATAATACTTCTTCAGAAAATTTAAAATATGTTTTATTATTTGGTGATTGTTCATATGATTTTAAAGATAGAATTCCTAATAATACTAATTTCATTCCTATATATCAATCTTATAATTCCACAAATAATATATATAGTTTTTCTTCGGATGATTATTATGGATTTTTAGATGATGATGAGGGTGAATGGATAGAAAGTATAGATGGAGATCATTATTTAGATGTAGGAGTTGGGAGGGTACCTATAAAAACTAGAGATGAAGCAAGCGCCTATATAGAAAAATTAGTTAGATATTCAGATAAAAAAAATTTAGAAGGTGACTGGAAAAATGATATTTATTTAGTTGCTGATGATGGTGATAATAATGTACATCAAAATGATGCAGAATTACATTTTAATGTATTAAATAATAATAATAAAAATTTTAATATCAATAAAATTTATCTTGATTTTTATGAACAAAAATTGATAGATGGAATAAAAACATCACCAAAAACAAAAGTATTATTAGATGAGGCTATTGATAGAGGATCACTTATTTTGAATTATGTGGGTCATGGAAACGAATTTTTATGGACGGAAGAAAAAATTCTTAATGAAAATTCTATTTATAGTTGGAATAATAGAATGAAACTACCACTTTTTATAACGGCTACATGTGAGTTTGGAAAGTTTGATGATCCATTAATTACTTCAGGTGGTGAAATGTTATTAAATAAATCAAATGGTGGAGCAATTGCATTGTTAACAACTACTAGGCCAGTTTTTTCACAAACAAATTTTAGATTAAATAATCAATTTTATAAAAATGTATTTAAAAAAAATAATGGAGAGTATCAAAGGTTAGGAGATATTTTTAAGAATACAAAAAATAATAGTTTGAGCGGATCTATTAATAGGAATTTTGCTTTGTTGGGTGATCCTTCTATGAAATTAGCTTATCCTAATTATAGTGTAAATACAGAAACCATTGATACTTTAAAAGCTTTAGGAAAAGTAATTATTAAAGGTCACATTAATGATGATAATGAAAATATTATTGATGATTTTAATGGGGATTTGTTCGTAGATGTTTTTGATAAAATTGTTTCAAAGCAAACTCTTGGTGATGAAAGTGATCCATTTACATTTTATGAATGGGAAAATAAAATTTTTAGAGGTTTTGTCGAAGTTAAAAATGGAAATTTTTCTTTTGAATTTGTTGTTCCAAAAAATATAGAATATAAATATGGAACTGGAAGAATGATGTTTTTTGCTACTGATACAACATCATTTTTAGATGCCTCTTCATCAAATGATTTTATAATAGGAGGGACATCGGATGATTTTGATAATGATATTACTCCACCAACAATAGATATATTCCTTGATAGTTATGATTTTATTTCAGGTAATTCAGTCTCAAAAGATCCACTTTTAATTGTCGATTTATTTGATTTAAATGGTATCAATATAACGGAAATAAATCCTTTCCATACTATGAGAGCAATTGTTGATGATACAATAGAAATTAAATTAAATGATTACTTTATAACTTCTAAAAATGAATATAAACAAGGAGTAATTAGATATCCTTTGAATGGACTTGAGGTTGGAAAGCATAAAATTGAAATTAAAGTTAGTGATACACACAATAATTTGTCATCTAAGTCAGTTGTATTTGTTATTGATAATAATAATTTGTTTAATCTTTATAATTTAATGAATTATCCTAATCCTTTTTCCTATGAAACTACATTTAGTTTTGATCATGATAGTAGAGAACAACCTTTATTTATTCATTTAGAAGTATTTGATTTGAGAGGTACTAAATTATATCATTATGAAGAAATATTAGAATATTCAAATTCTCATGTAGATGGAATTATTTGGAATGGAAATGATATGAATAATAATATTTTGCCTCAGGGAATTTATATATATAAATTGCATGTTAAAAATTTATATGATAATTCATCTATTACAACATTTAATAAAATGATAAAAACATATTAATTTATGAAATATTTATTAACTCTTATTTTTATTATCGTATCTCAGAATTTGTTTCCACAAACAACATTTATTGGTCAGGATAGTTCAAGAAGACCAATTATTACTGCCGTTCCTTTTTTATTGATTTCTCCAGATTCGCGAGGTTCTGCAATGGGAGAAACTGGCGTTGCAACTTCTGCTGATGCTAATTCTGTACATTGGAATAATGCAAAGCTTGCTTTTATAGAAAAAAAATATGGATTTAGTCTCTCTTATGTCCCTTGGTTAGGAAAAATTGTAGATGATATGGCCATATCTTATTTATCTGGTTTTTATAAAATTGATAAGATTCAAGCAATTAGTTTAGATATGAAATATTTTGATTTAGGAGAAATACAATTGACTGATAATCAAGGTATGTCATTAGGTATTGAAAATCCTAAAGAATTAAGTACAGCTTTTACTTATTCTAGAAAGTTGACAAATAATTTATCTTTAGGTGGAACAACTAGATATATATGGTCAAATTTATCGGGTAGTATATCAAATTATTCTGATTCTAAATCTGGAAGTAGTTTTTCAGTAGATTTAGGCTTATACTACAATAAGGAGATAACATTATTAAATAGAACTAGTGAACTATCATTCGGATCTCATTTCTCAAATATTGGTGGTAAAATAACATATGGAAGTTCAAAAAATTTAGATTTTATTCCTATTAATCTAAGATTTGGCTCTGCTTTAAAGACATATATTGATCAGTATAATTCAATAACTATAGCTCTAGATTTTAATAAATTATTAGTTCCTACACCTCCTATATATGAAAAAGATAATTTAGGAAACTATGTTATGGATCCATTAACAAATAAACCAAAAATTTTAAAAGGAAAAAATCCAAATAGATCAGTTTTGAGTGGTATGTTTTCATCATTTTCAGATGCTCCTAATGGTTTTTCAGAAGAACTTAAAGAATTTACTATTTCATCGGGTCTTGAATATTGGTACAGAGAAATGTTTGCTCTTAGAGGAGGATATTTTTTTGAAAATAATGATAAAGGAGGAAGAAAATTTTTAACATTTGGTGCGGGATTAAAATATAATAATTTGGGATTAGATTTTTCTTATATTTCAACCATAGATCAAAATCATCCACTTGCAGAAACTATGAGATTTTCTATTGCATTATTATTTAATGATGCTGAGTCTTCTTCTACAGATGATTAATCATTTGTAATAATTAATCCTATAGAATTAATTCCATTTAATGTTTCTTTTCTCATAGATTGTTTTATTAGAAAAGTATATTCTGATTGTTTACTTAAAGAATCTATTTGAAAAATTAATGAGTCTATGGTATATTGTTTTAATAGCCCAGAACCTTTTGGTATGCCAAATTTTTTATCAAATAAATCAAATTCTATCATTTTGGAATTTATAATTTTTTTATTTGAATCAAGTAATGAATACGATGAATAAAAATTTTGAAATGGATAGTCTACTGTATAATTAATACTCAGGTTAATATTTAATTTTTTATTTTCTAGACTGTTAAATTTAAAAACAATTGTTGAATCTGCGTACCATTTATTTTCATTAAAAATGTAATAATTAGAATAAATGGTATTTTTTGTACATGATGATAATAAGGATAAAAAAGGAATTAACAGAATTAAAAATACTCTCATTTAATTATTTATTTAATAAATCTTTTCCTATGTCTTTTCTATAATATTTATTCTTCCATGATATAGATTTTGCTAAATCATAGGAATTATTTAGTGCAGAGTTTAAATCATTTCCCAATCCAGTACAAGCGATAACCCTTCCTCCATTAGTTACCACTTTGTTATCATGTAATTTTGTGCCAGCATGAAAAATTATACTCTCATTTTTTTCTTTAAGATTTGATATTATATCTCCTTTAGAATATTTTTCGGGATATCCATTAGATGCTAGTATAACTGTTGTTGCAAACTTTTTTTCAATTTCTAATTCTATTTCTTTAATTCTATTGTTAACACATTTTACAATAATATCAACAAAATCATTTTTTATTCTAGGAATTACAACTTGAGTTTCAGGATCTCCCATTCTAACATTATATTCTATTACATAGGGTTTTCCTTGTACATTCATTAGTCCTACAAAAATAAAACCTTTGAAATTTATATTTTCATTATTTAATCCATCCACAGTAGGTTTTATTATTGACTCTTCTACTAATTGTAAGAATTGTTTAGTAGCAAAGTTTACAGGAGATACTGCTCCCATTCCTCCAGTATTTAAGCCTGTATCATTTTCTCCAATTCTTTTATAGTCTTTTGCTTCTGGTAGAATTATGTAGTTTTTTCCATCAGAAATTACAAACACAGAAACTTCAATACCATCTAAAAATTCTTCTATTAAAACATTTTTACTTGCTTCACCAAATTGCTCATTTAAAAGCATATTACTTAGATTTTTTTTAGCTTCTTCAATATTATTAGAAATTATGACACCTTTTCCAGCAGCTAAACCATCAGCTTTTAAAACATATGGAGCTTTCATAGTTTTTAAAAATTTGAATGCTTCATCTATAGTTTCTTTATTAAAGGTTTTTGACTTACCACAGGGAATATTATTTCTAAACATAAACTCTTTAGCAAAATCTTTGCTTCCTTCTAATTGAGACCCTTTTTTACTTGGACCAAAAATTTTAACATTTGTTAATTCGGAATTATTATTAAAAAAATCAACTATCCCTCTAACAAGAGGTTCTTCAGGACCAACTACTACTAATTCTATCTTATTTTTTATAACGAAATCTTTAATTTCATTAAAATCATTAATATTTAAATTTATATTTTCACCAATGTTTTGTGTGCCAGCATTTCCTGGAGCTACAAATAGTTTTTTACATAATTTACTTTTTGAGATTTTCCATGCAAACGCATGTTCACGTCCTCCAGAACCTAATAAAAGTATATTCATAATTCAAAAATATTACTTAAATAGTATATATTGTTATTAAAATTAAAGAAATGAAAAAAGTTGCTATAAGTGGTTATTTTGATCCAATTCATGTAGGTCATTTAGAATATATTGAAATGTCTAAAAAACTTGGTGATTATCTTATTGTCATAGTTAATAATAATAAACAGTGTGTTTTAAAAAAAGGAAAACCTTTTATGGATGAAATGGATAGGATTAAAATCATAAAAGCAATTAAGTGGGTTGATGAAGTGTTTTTATGTGTTGATGAAGATAGTACAGTTTGTAAAAGTTTAGAGAAAATTAAACCTGATATTTTTACAAATGGTGGAGATAGACATAATACAGAAATACCTGAGGCTGTTGTCTGTAGAAAGTATGGAATAGAATTAATTGATGGGATGGGTAATAAAATAAGAAGTAGTTCTGATTTAACAGGTTTAAAATCAAAATAAAATAATTTTAGATTTATAGATGCTTAAGAAAATAGTTATTAAAAATTATTTGACTGAATCTAATGCTTCTCATAAAATTTTTTTGTCTTATGAATTATTTGGTAGAAAAATAGGAGATGCTCCTCTTATAATTATTGTCCACGCACTTACGGGAAATTCAAATGTTGCTGGTAAAGATGGATGGTGGAATAAAGTAGTTGGTAATAATTTAGGGATAGACTTAAAAAAATTTACTGTTTTAGCATTTAATATTCCTGGAAATGGATATGATGGAATATATATAAAAAATTATAGAGATTTTATAACTAAAGACATTGCAAAATTATTTTTGCACGCTCTATCTGAAATGAGAATCACTGATGTACATGCTTTAGTTGGAGGATCTGTAGGTGGTGAAATTGTGTGGGAGATGGCTCGTCTTAAACCAAATTTATTTAAAATAATAGTACCTATAGCCGCTGATTGGAGGGCTTCAGATTGGCTTATTGCAAATTGCAAATTGCAGGAGAATATATTGTTAAATTCTAATAATCCAATATTTGATGCTAGAATGCATGCGATGATATCTTATAGAACACCTCTTTCATTTGAATTTAGATATAATAGAAGAAAAAGTATTAAAAAACATTTATTTGAAGTTGAAGATTGGTTGATTTATCATGGTAATCTTTTAAAAAATAAGTTTACAGTGGACTCTTATCTTCTTATGAATCAAATATTAAAAACAGTAGATACAAGTGATGGAAATAATAGCATTAAATCTTTGGAAAAAATTTCATCTAAAATAGAAATTTTGGATGTAGATAGCGATATTTTGTTTCCTTCAGAATTTGGATACAAAACATATAAAGAGTTACATAAAAAAGGGTTAAATGTTAATTATAATCTTATTAAATCTATTTATGGTCATGATTCTTTTTTAATAGAAAATGAACAAGTGAATGATATTTTTAGAAAAATATTATAAGTCTATTTGGTTCTTTGTCTAATTAATTCATATAAAATAATTGAAGTACTTGTAGAAACATTTAATGAATCAATTTTTCCATACATAGGTATTTTTACTTTATTATCACTAAGATCTAGAAGTGATGATGAAATTCCATTTTTTTCAGAGCCTAGGATTATTGCTGTAGGAGTTAGATAGTCAATACTGAAAATACTATCTTTTGCTTTTTCATTACACGATACAATATTTAACCCACTTTCTTTTAATTGATTAACTGTATTTTTTAAACTTTCAACTTTACAAATTGACACATAATTTAATGCTCCTGCTGAAGTTTTTATGGCATCACTTGTTATTAATGCACCTCCTTTGTTAGGTATAATAATTGCATCTACTTGAGCAGCTTCTGCAACGCGTGTTATAGCACCAAAATTTCTTGTGTCAGTAATTCTATCTAAAATTAGTACAATTGGGTCTTTACCATTTTCATAACATCTTTGAATAATTTCATCAAGGGGTTGGTAGGGGATTGGAGAAATATAACATATAACTCCCTGATGATTTTTTCTAGTTATTCTATTTAATTTTTCTTTTGGTACAAGCGATATATTAATTTTCTGTTTTGATGCCAGGAATTTGATTTCTTGGATAGCTTCTTTGATGATATTTTTTTGAATAAAAATTTTTTCTATAGTTTTTCTTGAATTTAGAGCTTCTATAACCGGTCTAGTTCCAAATATTATGTCTTTTTTTTTGTTCATAGAGTTTAATTGAATTAATAGGAGAAATGTTTATTTAAATATAGAACTTAATTCAGCATCAGTATTTCATTTATTATTTTAAAATTTTGATTCAATTCTTGATTAATTGGACCTCCTTTGGTATTAAAAAAATTATTTATTATCCACTTTGTTTCTTCTGATGAACCATGATTGCTATTTAATAATTGTATTGAAAATTTTTTACTTGCTTCTATACCTTCTAATTTTTTTATAGCTTTTAGCCCTAACGAATGTGAAAAACTTTTATTTTTGATGTTACTCCTTGAGTAATCAATTACCTTTTTAAGATATTTTTCTGCCTTATTATTATCTAGTTTAGAATAACAATGGAAAAGTAAGTAATCTTGAATTCTTTCATCTACATTATATGGTTTTCCTACTCCTAATTGCTCAGGCCATTCTTTAGAAGTATTTATTAGATTAATTGCTTTCTTATAATCCTTTTTGTTTATTTCTTCCATAGTTGATCCAAAATAAGCGTTTGTATATAAATCTCTTCCTTCTCCTGCATGTTCATATGGTAGAATATGTAATTTATTAAGAGATGATACTGCAGTTTTATATTTTTTTAATTCTATTAATGTTTTAACATAATCCATTCCTATAATGTAATTGGATTTATTTTGATTGTATGTTTTCTTTATTATTCCAAGAGCATCCTTATTTTTCTCTTTTGACATATAGTAATTTGCTAAGGCTTTTGCAACTCTCCAATTAGATGCATCTAATGTGTATGCTTTTTTAAGATCTTTTAGGGGGTCTATTTGTTTCACATTTTTTAGAAGGTGTGCGCGGGAAAGATAAAAAGTAGAATGGTTAGGAACATTTTTTAGTGATATAAATTTTTCAATGGCTTCATCTATTCTATTTTTTCCCCATAAATTAAGGCCAAGAAAATAAGTTATTTTCCAGTCTGATATGATAGAATCTGCCCATTTTAATACTTCAATAGTTTCTCTTCTGAATGGAAAAACAAAATCAACTAAAGAAGATTGCATTACACCTTTTAATTTGTCTTTATCTTTTATGAGAAAACTTTCCCAAATCTTATTAATTGATTCATTTGGACCAAGTTCTAAAAGTTTAATGGCTTCATCTATTAATCCTCTATTATAGTAACTTATTGCCAGTTCTAAATAAGTTTGATATGCTAGTTCTGATCTGTGAGAATTAATTACTAATTCTCTGTTTTCATAATTAGTTATAGTTAAATATTTTTCGTAGGGTATAATATGATGGAGTGGATCTAAATCATAAATTTTTTCTAAGGATGTAGTGGCATCTGAAATATTATTATTTTTTCTATATGCGATAGCTAAAATTTCCATGGCTGGAATATTTTCACTATTAAATTTTAATGCTTTATTAGCATAGTCAATAGCTTTACCATATTTTTTTTCTTTTAGGAAGATATCACCCATTTGAGAAAATGCATTTGATCTATATTTAATGGATCTTGCAGCCCATCCAAATGTTTCTTTGGCGTTTATATTATCATGGGTTGCTTTATAAATAATTCCTGCAATATAATTTAGTGAAGGGTTATAAGTATCTATGCTTAATCCTTTATTAATTATTTCAAGTCCTTTTATATACTCTCCTTTTCTATAAAATAATTCTCCCAGGTCAGATCTTGCTTCTATATGATATGGGTCTTTTGATATAATTTCTATTAATTTATTTTCTGCTTCTATGTATTGTCTGTAGCTAATATCTTCTCTTGCTTTTAGATAGAGTTTTTCTAAAGTGTTTTGAGATTTTAGTTTGTTATCTGTTGTAAAAGGACGAGCAATAATATTTAAGTTAGGATCAGATACATAATGTAAGTCTAAATCTTTTATTTCAACCTCAAAATTATTTTTGCTTTTATAAGGTAATTTGGTTTTGAAGACATCCATTGGCTTTAAGTTAATCTCTTCTGTATAATATAATTTGTTATCAGATATAACATGGAGTTCACTGTGTGTGTGTTTAAATGGATTTATTTTTATTATTAAAGAATCATTTGTTTTTTCAATGTTCATTGCAGCATATGGGGAAGCATCTTTAAGTCCTCCAATTTCTTTTAATGGAAACCATACTTCTTTCCATTGGTCAGAAACATATGGTTCAAAATTTACTTGAGTTATCGGATTTTCATCTTCTGATGGGGAAAATTGTACTAATAATCTTCCTGCCTGAAATTCAATATATTGTCCATCAGTATCAGTTAGTAGATCTTCCCATATTCCGCCAGCTCTAGACTGTGACCAAAGCCACAATTTTTGTCCTGGTATATCTTCGTAATTTCCCCAATGTCCAAATCCATAATCATCTTTAGTATAATATCCTCCAAAAAAATCATTGTATTCACCTACTACATGATACGATTTGCTAGGTCCAAAATTATTTTGATTGTATTTTGATAGATTTTTTCCATCATTATTAAAGGGCCAGTTTTTTTCTTCTCCACTATGTTCCAAATAAATGTTTCCTGGAGTATAAAATTCAAGATCATCACGAGCTGGTGCAGCTCCTGTCATCCAATTATAATAAGATTGTTGAAGGGGAGTAGGATTGTACCATAATGCATCGGTATGAAAAGCAGAAAGGTTATTTGGAAGTGTAATTTTAACTCTCCACTGTGTTCGAGAAGGTAAATCAATATTACCCACTGTGCAGCTCACACTACCATCATCATTTTTTTGTATTATGTAGTCTACAGGTGTTGCTGTTGAAGGATGATGACCTATAATTCCAAAATTAAATTCTATACCTCCTGAAGTCCAAGGTCCACGCATTGAAATATTACGAAATTTGACTACTTCATTTCTATAAATAAATTCTTCACCAGTTGATTTTTCTATTGCACCCCATACTTTTCCTCCTAGTTCTGGTGTCACAAATACTTTAACATAGTCATTTTCAAGTTCTATTACTTTGAATTTTTCTTTTATACTATTTATCTGGTAACCGTCAAATGTGAAGTAGGGATAAATTTTAGTATTCTTTAAAAGTATAGGAATTGGGTTTGGATCACTGAAATTGTAGGTATCTAATTCTTTAGAATATTCTGAAATAATGGAATTTTGACTAAATGAAACATAGAAGGAAAAATATATGCAGAAATATAATGTGATACGTAAAATTTTCATTTTTTCAATTTATTTCAATATACAAAATAATTGTCAAGATTTTAATTCACTAAATAATGATTCAATTTATTAGAATTATTGTATTAAAAGCCAATGGAATATTATTTTTACATAATGGCAATTTATACCACTGAAATAACTTCAGATAAAATCACATCTGATAATCCTTTGCATCAAAGATTGTATAGGGCTTATGTAGAAGCCTTGCAATTTATAAATGGTGACGTTTTAGAACTTGGGTGTGGTGAGGGCAGAGGTATAGGGTTGATAGAAAAAAAAGCAAAATCATTTACTGCATTAGATAAAATTGAGTCTGTTATAAATTTGCTTAAAGAAAAATATCCTTCTCATAAGTTTAATACATCATCGTTTCCTCCTGTTAGTTTATTTTCTGATAATTCTTTTGATACAATTATTTCATTTCAGGTAATTGAGCATATTAAAGATGATGTACTTTTTATTAAAGAAATTTATAGGTTGTTAAGACCAGGAGGGAAGGCACTTATAACTACTCCAAATATTTTAATGACACTAACTAGAAATCCTTGGCATATTAGAGAGTATACTTCAGAGTCATTAATGAAAATTGCTTTAAAATCATTTGATAATGTTGAGATGAGAGGAATTACTGGAAATGATAAGGTTATGAGTTATTATGATGACAATAAAAAATCAGTTCAAAAATTTAAAAAATTAGATATTTTTAATTTGGAAAAAATGCTTCCATCAGGTCTCTATAAAATACCATATGAAATTTTAAATAGATTAAATAGAAATAAGTTAAAAAATCAAAATCATTCTTTAGTTTCTTCTATTAGTGTTGATGATTATTTTTTGCAAAAAGATGATTCTAATAATTTGGATTTATTTTTAATTTTAAAAAAATGAATTTATGAAGGGATATCTTATAATTTTCTTTTCTTTAATTTTTTTATTTTCTAGTTGCGTATCATCTAAAAAGATAACTAGGAAAAATAAAATAAATAATGTTATTTCTGAGGCGAGATCTTACTTAGGTACACCATATAAGTGGGGTGGTAATACAAGAAAGGGAATTGATTGTTCAGGATTACTTGTTAAATCTTTTGAGTCTGCAGGCATAAGAATTCCCAGGACTACTGGTGAACAGATTGAACTTGGAAAAAAAATTTCATTAAATAAATCCTTAAAAGGAGATTTAGTATTTTTTGCTTTCGGCAAAAGTAGAAGAAAAGTGACTCATGTTGGAGTTATTTCAAAAGTAAAGTCAATTAATAATAAAAATTTCATCCATGCGTCATCTTCTAAAGGTGTAATAGAAACTCAGCTTTTTAAAGACTATTACCTTAAGAGAATAAAAAAAATTAAAAGAATTTTATAATGCAATTTATTATTTTAAAATAATTCCAGGAACCTTATTAGGTTTTGCTTGATGCCATTCAAAATAAGGAGCCTTTTTTTCTTCGGGATAAATTTCATCTAAATTAGATGCATTGTGTAATCTACCATCTATCATTACCATTTCTACTGTATTTGTATTTCTTATATTATCTAGAGGATTTTTTTCTAGTATAACTAAATCAGCAATTTTTCCTTTTTCAATACTTCCTAAATCATTTTCTAATCCAATTGCTTCAGCTCCAATAATAGTTGCTACTTTCAATGCATCATGTTCACTCATTCCTCCAGATTGCATGCTCCAAAGTTCCCAATGATATCCAAGTCCTTGTAATTGACCATGAGATCCAACACCTGCAATACCTCCTGCTTCTACCAGATCTTTTACAAAAACACCATGATCCTCAAAAACATGTTCTTCTTTCATAAACCACCCAGCATTTCTTCTTCTTGAAAGTGCATCTAATTCAGATTTTGGAGTATAAAAGTTCAATTTTTCATCTCCATTCACATTTTCTGTTGCATAAAAATAATTTTCAGCCCAAGGTCCACCATATGCTACAAGTAAAGTTGGTGTATATGCAGTTTTTGATTCAGCTACTAATTTTACAAAATCCTTGTATAATGGATAAATTGGAAAACTATGTTCATGACCAGGATAACCATCAATAATTTGTGTTATATCAAGTTTCATATCCAAAGCTCCTTCAGTTGTTGGCATTAACTCCTGTTCTTTTGCAGCTTGAATTATCCATTGCCTGTGTTTTCTATTTCCAGTTAAATACATTTTGATTGTTTTTGTATCATAATATTCGGAGTACTGTTTTAAAATTTTTCTTGCCTGCTTTAAACTTTTTATGTTATATGCCCAGTAGCCTACTCCTGGTCCCGTAGAATAAACTCTTGGACCATATATCATACCAGCATCAACCATATCAGAATAAGTTAGTACATCTGTTGTGGCAGTTTGAGGATCTCTTGTCGTAGTAACTCCATAAGCCAAATTAGCTGCATAAAGCCATATTTGATTTTTATGTATTCCCCATGAAGGCCACATGTGAGCATGGGTATCAATAAAACCTGGAACAATTGTTTTACCAGACATATTAATAACCTTAACTTTTTTGTCAATATTTATTGATCCAGTAGGGCCAACCTTTTCTATTCTATTATTTACAACTAAAATATCTCCATTTTCAAACGATTCGTAACCATTCATTGTGATTACTCTTGCATTTTGAAGAAGAACACTTCCTTCGACATTATTTTTATTTCTATACACAGAAATTCTTATCTCATCAGCTTTAAAATCTTCATCTTCTTTTTCTTCTTCATCTTCTTTTTCTTCTTCATCTTCTTTTTCTTCTTCATCTTCTTTCTCTTTATAAAATTTGTCTGCTTCAGCTATATTATAACTAAAAAAAGCATTTCCTAATGACCAATATATTTTTTTAGCATCATTACTCCAACTAGGAAATTCCCCTCCGATTTGGGTAAGTTTTTTAGATGGGAATGCAGCTTCATCCACATCAGAAAGTTCTATAGTTATGCTCTTACCTCCATAAAAAGGAACTGTGAATGTATAAATTTCATTATTTATTTGAGCTAATGCTTGATCTCCTTTAGGTGCCATAATTATAAAATCAGCAGTTGATGGGTTTTCAGCATTGTAAGTTGTGATTCCTGTTACTTTTATGATTTCTTTCTCATCGGTACCATCCCATCTTATAGATACTAATCCTTTTGAATAACTATATAAATGTATTCTATCACTATCATTTATAAAATGAGGATAAGTTCTTCCTTTAGATTTTTCAATTACATTTACATTTCCTCCACTAGAAGATATCCAACATATCTCATTTTGCGATTTAAATGAATATGGACCAGTACCTTCAGAAAAATTTTGTGATGTGCCTCTTAGAAATACAATTTTATTAGATTGATTATTCCATACTGGTTCGGTATATAATGCTGATTTATAGGTCAGTTTTATTGGTTTAGATTTTCCAACTGTATTGACCTTGTAAATATTACCTCCATTTTTATCATCCCAAGTAACAAAAGCTATGAATGATCCATCTTTATTCCAAGCAGGGCTTGCTTCTGTCATATTAAATTTAGTTAACCTCTTAGGAACACTATCACTCAAATTCATCAGATAGAGTCTGTTGAACGCAGTGAAAGCAACTTTAGAGCCATCAGGAGATACTTTGGCATCTCTTATTTGACTTGATTTTATACTTTTAGAATCCTCTATTGGATAATTAAATTTTAAAATAGGACCAAGCTCATAATCTTCTTTTACTTTAAAAGGAATGTTAATAGCATCTTCACCGGATATGGGGATGCTATAAAATTTTCCTCCATACGAAGCAATTAAGTTTTTATTGTCAGGAGTAAAAGACATTGCTGGCAAAACTCCGAGAGACGCGGGAGATTCCTGATCGTCTCTTTGTACTGGGTAGGCAAGCCATTTTTCTTTACCATCTTGTAAGTCTCTGAGAATTAAACCTGTTTGATCATTGTATCTAGTACCATAGACTAACCATTTTCCATTTGAAGAAAGTGTTGGAGAAAAACCCGATCCATACTTTGATGATTGCATTTCTATTTCACCAGTTTCTCTGTCATATGTTGATAATTGATATTGAGGAAATCTAGCATTGTATTGCCAAGAATTGGTTCTTCTTGCATACCAGATATATCTATCGTCTTTTCCAAAAGCTGGCTCAACAATTTTTAGTGATTTTGGCTCCTTTATTAATTCCGTCCCACTTCCTCCATCTCTGTGGTGTAGATGAAGTTTTAAATTTCTTTTACCCTTAACAACAACGATATATTTTCCATCATGCGTCCATTCAGCAGATTGCATATTATTATTATCACCTTTAGTTACTTGTGTTGAGTCTCCGGATTCAATATTTTTTATCCATACATTATATCCACCTGTTCTATCCGAAATGAATAAAAGATCTTTTCCGTCAGGAGAAAATTTTGGATGTGAATCAAATGCCATTCCAAATGTAAATCTTTCAGCTTTACCTCCGGTTATAGGCATCATATAAATATCACCTAGAAGATCAAAAGCAATTGTCTTTCCATCAGGACTAACGTCTAATGACATCCATGATCCTTCATCGGTATCTATATTTATAGTTCTTCCAGGTTCTAGTGGGAGTCCTTTTTTCTTTTTTTCATTCTTGGTGGTGTCAACTTTTTGTTGTAATGAATCTTCTTGTGCAAATAGAGTAAAGCAACAGAATGTTAATGATAATAGGATAATATACTTTTTCATTTTTTATATTGTTTAGTGAAAATGGAATTAAATGTACAAAAAAAAATATTAGCATTTTGAACTTTTAAAAATGTATGTTAGTTTGTAATAGTAATTATGAAAAAATATTTGTCTTCAGATCAAATGAGTCTATACGATAAGGATGGATACCTTATACTAAAAGAATTTTGTAGTAAAGAAGAAATTGATAATTTATTAGATTATGCATCTAAAGATTCTTCTATTAGTGATAATGTACTAGATCTAAATGATGAATCTGGGAAAAAAACAAAATTATCTCTTTGGTTTACTCCTGGGGATAACATTTTTGGATATTTAGCCAGGAGTGAAAAAGTAGTTAATTCGATTTCTCAATTGTTAGAAAGTGATTCTCCAGTATGTCATTTTCATTCGAAATTATTGCAAAAAAAACCAAGAGTAGGAGGGGCATGGGAATGGCACCAAGATTATGGGTATTGGTATAAAAACCAGTTTATGTTTCCAAACCAGTTAATTAGTATTATGGTAGCTTTATCTCCAGCAAATAAAGAAAATGGGTGCATTCAATTTATAAAAGGGTCTCACAAATTAGGCAGATTAAATCATGGTTTTAAAGGTGAACAAGTAGGTGCAGATATGGAAATGGTAGACAATGCATTGAAAACAATGGAAATAGTTTATTCTGAGTTAAATGCAGGGGACGCTTTAATATTTCATAGCAATATTCTTCATCGATCAGCTGCTAATTTATCAGAAAATCCAAGATGGTCCATTATTTCATGTTACTGTTCTCAATCAAATTTGGCTTATAATGAATCTTCTAGTGCATGGAAAGAACCAATTAAAGTTGTTCCAAATGATGCTATTTTGAATTGGGAGTCTGAATCAATGTCTAAAGTGGATTTTCTTAAAAAAGAAAATGATCCTGCATTGAAAGATACGGGTTGGGAAAATGACGAACAGAATTAAAATTTTCTTTTTTTTACTAATGGATTAACTATTAATGGGGCCATAGCTCAGTTGGCTAGAGTGCTTGACTGGCAGTCAAGAGGTCGAGGGTTCGACTCCCTCTGGCTCCACAGACTGAGGATTTACTTTATAATTGAGTCTTTTTTTTATATTGTGAATCCTTTCTAAAATTTTTATTCCAAAACGGTATTTTTTCTTAAAATATTTCCAGCCTTAATATTTTTAAATTCTTCATTATCAATTGCCAACTGTCCATTAACAATAACATAATAAATACCTTCTGGATATTGATGTGGAAAATCAAAAGTAGATTTATCAATAATGGTATTCTGATTAAAAATAGTAATATCTGCTTTCATGCCTTCTTTAATTATCCCACGATCTCTTAATCCAAATGTCTGAGCTGGTAAAAATGTCATTTTATAAATTGCATTTGATAAAGAAAGTATCTTTTTTTCTCTCACATAGTATCCCAGAACTCTTGGGAAAGTACCATACCATCTAGGATGAGGATGGCCATCACCAGGTTGAACAAGTCTCCCATCAGAAGCAATCATGGTTTGTGGATGTCGCATGATATTTTCAACATCATTCTCATCCATAGCATGAAAAACACAAGATGCTCCACCATTTAATTGTGCTTCAATCACAAGCTCTGCACCATTTTCTAAATTAGGATCTAATCCTTTTATCTCACACCAATACTTTAAAGTTTTTCCTTCAAGTTCTTTCATCCATTCTACTTTTGCAAATTGTACTCTATCTAAATCAGCACCTCCTCTATCATTTAAAAGATTAAAAATTATTCCCGATCTTATACTGTCTTTAAGTTTGGGGTTTGAAATACGCTTAATAAATTCTTTTTGACCACCAGCTCTTGCCCAGGTCGGTATTAAAACTGAGATTCCTGTATAACTTGCATCATAAGGGTATTGATCTATAGCTATATTTAAACCTACCATTCTAGCAGAATCTACCAAATCAAGGGTTTTATTACTTTTCCCCCACATAGGTTTACCAATCAGTTTATGATGTGTTAAAACCACAGGGATATTTGCTTCTTTTGAAATATTAATAGCTTCTTGAACTGCAGAAATTACATTTAAACCTTCATCTCGTAAATGAGAAGTATAAATTCCATCCTTTTTTGAAGCTTCTTTAGATAATGATATCACTTCATCTATTTGTGAAAAATTTCCTGGTAAATATTTTAAACCTGTTGATATTCCAAATGCACCTTCATCCATCCCCATGATAATTTGTTGTTTCATTTTATCTAATTCCTCAGAGGAGGGAGTTCTATTTTCTAATCCCATAATATTTTTTCTTACTGTATTATGTCCGATTAAATAACCTACATTCATGCCCACACCAATTTTTTTTAATGAGTCTAAATATTTTCCAAAAGGCCATGGACTGGATCCATCAGGACCTCCAATACTTGTTGTTACACCTTGTCTTATATGACTTTCACAGTTTGATAATCTCATAAGAGGTTCTAGATGTGTATGAACATCTATAAATCCAGGAGCAACAACTAAGCCCTTAGCATTGATAACACGCTTAGCTTTTGCATTATCTAAATATCCAATCTTTACTATGAAATCATCTTTGATTGCTATGTCGATTATAACACCTTCTGAACCTGTTCCATCATAAACTTCCCCTTCTTTAATAATAAGATCATAAATTAAAGTTTGATTACAACTTAAACAGATAATTAAACCTAAAATTATTTTACATAATTTATTAAAACTCAAAATAAAAAAGGGTTTTAACAGTCTCTTCATATATTCAATCTACAATTATTACTATTATATTTACTAAATAATGATAAATAGTTTTGTTGAAATTTAATGAAAAATTATCTCTTCCAACTAGTAATTTTTAGCTTATTATTGCTCGGGTTATATCAATGCAAATCGGGTGAAACTTATAAGAAAGGATCCAAAGAACATATTAGAAATGTGACCATTAAAATTGATGATAATGCTTTATTAGAAGCTGATAAGGATCATAAAGACTGGATTACTTACGGACTTAACTATAGTGAAGATAGATATAGTGAGTTGAAAGAAATAAATAAAAAAAACATTGACAAGTTGAGTCTACATTGGGCTATCCAACTTGGTACAAAACGAGGTATCCAAGCAACTCCAATAGTTGTTGACGGTATTATGTTTTTCACAGGTCCGTGGAGTACGGTATATGCAGTTGATGCTAGAAAAGGATCAATCATTTGGAAGTATGATCCAGAAGTACCATATGAAAAAGCACTAAATCTATGCTGTGGAGTAGTAAACAGAGGAGTAGCTCTTTACAAAGGTGCTATAATATTAGGTACTTTGGATGGTCGTCTTATATCTCTAGATGCTGTAAATGGAACACTCAAATGGAGTGTAATGACCGTTTCAGATAAAGATGGGTATAGATACTCCATAACTGGAGCACCAAGAATCGTTAAGGGGAATGTTATTATAGGTAATGGAGGTGCAGAATTTAAAGCTAGAGGTTATGTAACAGCATATAATGCAGAAACTGGGGAAAAAGCATGGAGATTTTATACCGTTCCTGGAAATCCTAATAATCCTTATGAACATCCTGATCTTGAAACTGCAGCTAATACTTGGACTGGAGAGTGGTGGAAACAAGGTGGTGGTGGAACGGTATGGGATGCAATTGTCTATGATCAAGAATTAGATCAACTATATATTGGAGTTGGAAATGGAACTCACTGGGATAGAAAAATAAGAAGCCCAGAAGGTGGTGACAACCTATACTTATCTAGTATCGTTGCATTGAATCCTGATGATGGTTCATACTTATGGCACTACCAAACAACCCCAGGAGATACATGGGATTATACAGCAACACAACCTATTATTTTAACAGATCTATCAATTGATAAAACAACAAAGAAAGTTCTGATTCAAGCACCAAAAAATGGTTTCTTTTATGTTATCGATCGTACAAATGGAGAACTTGTTTCTGCACAAGCTTATACTTATATGAACTGGGCTAAAGGAATCGATAATAATGGCCGCCCTATTGAAGTTGAGGGTGCTCGTTATGATGATAAAAAGGTCCATTGGATTACACCTAGTTCCCACGGAGGACATAATTGGCATCCTATGTCATATAGTCACAATACTGGCTATGTATACATTCCTAGTTTAAAACGTTCAGGAAAATATTACTATGACCCAGAGAAAGTATTTGTTTCACCTGATAGACCGTCAAGTGGAATGGGATATAATACAAGCATTCCTTCGAAGCTCTACCTACCAACTGTATATGATCAACATCCAGATGCACCAAAACCTGGAACATCTAAAGGTAGGTTAATAGCATGGGATCCGGTTCGGCAAAAAGAAGTTTGGGGAATCGACCAAGTATTTCATTACAATGGTGGTTTGTTATCAACTGCAACTAACCTTCTATTTCAGGGAGATGCGGAAGGTAATTTCATTGCCAGAGATGCAGAGTATGGTAAAGAACTTTGGAGATTTGATGTTCGCTCTGGAGTAAATGCACCTCCAATAACATACTTAGTAGATGGAGAGCAATATATAACTATTGCTGTAGGATGGGGCGGTGCTCAAGGACAAGGTGCAAAAGTTGTTGATAGAATTCACCCTGGTACAATCTATACTTTTAAGTTAAATGGCAATGCTTCTCCTCCAAAAAAATTTCCATCTCTAAAAAAACAATACACATTACTAGAAACTGAGGATACTCCTATTACGATAGGTAAAGGTTATAACTTATTTCAAAAAAATTGTAGTGGCTGTCACTTTGGAACAGGCAGTGGTAGTGGATCTATTCCAGATTTAACTATGTCACAGGATAGAATCTATGAAAACTATGATGAAATTATCTTAGGAGGTAAACTAGCTTCTCAGGGTATGCCAAATTTTAAAAATAAACTTACCAAAAATGATGTAGATAACATCAAAGCTTATATCCTCTTTACTGCTAAATCTTTGCGTGAAAATCCAATGCAATATAGAGAGACGCTTACAAATTATCAGGAAATCGCAGATCAAGTTAAAAGATTGAAATAGAATTATATAGATAGTAAAAAATGCATATAATATTTTTATGAATAGATTATTTTTTCTCCTGTTATTCTTTATTCCACTGATTAGTTTTGGACAGAATAATGACAATAATCACTTGTCAGAAAAATTAAAACCATTTGAAGATTTTATTGGGAAGACATTTAAAGGAGAGTTTAGTAATTCAACTCCAGAAAACCCACTTTTTGATGTACAATACTGG
>ENA-UPTF01000115-UPTF01000115.1-marine-metagenome-genome-assembly--contig:-NODE-115-length-54577-cov-4.949064_pt1 | contig 54577 bp, 51 predicted proteins | sample MGYA00238166_ERZ767019 | MGnify/ENA primary metagenome ERZ767019 (study PRJEB28930, sample SAMN06266391) | marine metagenome | isolation source: Sea water from 250 m depth | place: Atlantic Ocean | study... | reverse complement strand
TTGCCTGATGAATCAAACTTGCGTTGTTAATAACTAAACAAAAAACCCACTAACCCCACTCCCCTTTTGAATTTTGCTTAGATGTTTTTAGATTGTAGGTATGAGAATACTATTAATCTTATTATTTATTCCTTTTGTTTCTTTTAGTCAAAATAATAAAATAGAAGATTTTAAAATAATCATTCTCTCAACAATGCTTTCAGATACTTACATTGGTGAATGGGGATTTTCTGCACTTATTGAGGCTGATGGAAAAAAAATACTGTTTGATGCTGGTTCAAGAGAAAATACAGTTTTACAAAACGCAAAAGAACTTAATATAAACCTTAATAATATTGAGAATATTTTTTTAAGCCATAATCATAAAGACCATACCGGTGGATTAATTAATCTAAAAAAAAATTTTCCAAACTCCTTTTCTAAAGCACATGTAGGTGAAGGGATATTTTATTCAAGACCTAATTCTCGAGAAGGAGAACACTATATTCTTAAAAACAAAGATATCATTGAAAGACTAGGAACGTCATTTATAACACACACAAAACCATCTCAAATTTTACCTGGAATATGGACAACCGGAAAAATTAAGAGAAAATATGATGAAAAAAACTGGAGTTTATTAGGTAAAATGATTGATTCTAATGGTAAAAGTGTAGAAGATATAATTCCTGAAGACCAGTCATTATTTTTTGATACAGACAAAGGTATTGTTCTTGTAAGTGGATGTGGACATGCTGGATTAATAAATACTTTAGAACATGTTAAAAAAATATTCCCAAAAAGACCTATTTATAAAATAATTGGAGGTTTTCATTTGTTAAAACTAAATGATGAAAAATTGGAATGGACTGCAACTAAAATGATAGAAGCAGGAGTTAAATTTTTTGTTGGCGCTCATTGTACTGGAATTAATTCCACATATTCAATAAGAAGCCACATGAAATTATCTTCAAAAGAGGCTTTAGTTGGTTCTGTGGGAACTTACATTACTAAAAAAGGTATATTCCCAGGCTTTATGGAATAACTTACTTCTACCACTCACCTTTTGAATTTTTATTTGTTATTATAAATTAAGAAATATATGTTTACAACATGTTAAAACATTTAATTAAACAATAAATATTATGAAAAAAATAACTTTATTATTTACTTTTTCTTTGTTAGTTAATTTTTGTTTTTCTCAACAACAGGTAATTTGGTTAACTTATCACGACCCAGTTGATGGAAAATCACAAGAACTTTCAAATGCAATTAAAGATAAAACACAGAAATTTAATCAAGATGAAAGTGGTATGCAACTATATACATATCAAGTAATGGCTGGTCCTAGACAAGGGCAATTTTTAAGAGTTGGTCTTGGTCCTACTTGGGCTGATTTAGATAATAATTCTAATACTTCTAAAGAATTAGATTATTGGAGAGATAATGTGATGCAATATATTAAGTCTAATAGTGGGCGTGAGTATTTTGTTTCTGCTGATGAAGCAAGTTATGATGTAAGCGTTCCTGGTTCTAAAACTATGGGCTTTGTTTTACATTATAATATTGCAGCAGGAAAAGATGAACATTTTTGGAAAGTTAGAAGAAATGTAATTAAAGCTATAAAAGAATCAGGTGAAGACATTTCTTTGGGTGTATGGAATTCGGTAGCAGGAGGACCATTAAATCATGTTATTGTTACTTTTGCACAAAAAGATTTTCAAGATTTTGGCAATGCTAATAGTAAATGGGTAAATGTATCTAATAAATATAATGAAATATATGGTTCTGGTTCTTGGAAAACTGACTGGGATTTATTCTATGGAAGTTTAGAGATGTGGGGTAACTCAACAGAATTAACTAGATTTCTTTCCGAACTAAGCTCACCTATTCCAACAAATTAAACAATAATATTACATTGTTCTACCCCTATAAATTTATAGGGGTTTTTTTGTTTGTTTTAATAACCCCACTCCCCCTTTTGAATTTTTTCTAAATATTTTTAAATTGTAATGTAAGTATGATGAGAAAAATTGTCTATATAACAGGAGTATTAGCCGCATTAAATTTTCTGTTAAGTGTGGTCTTTAAAACGCTTCATTTAATGGGAGCACCAACTTTACTGCTCATAAGTGCTGTTTTTGGGATATTATTCATTGTCTCATCTGCTTGGTATAAATATAGAAGCAGGGGAAAGTAAGAAAATATAATACACTATACTGATATAGAGGGTGATATCTCACTAAAATAAAAAACCCCACCATAATGGAGGGGTTTTTACCAATATTTAATTGAATTTATTAATAAAAATTATATCCTATATTATTAGTATATGGAGATAATCCATCAGGACCACCAACTAATAATGGAGTTAATCGTTCAGCTAGTTTACTAGGATCATCTTTAAGTCTCCAGTCCAAATAAGCTTGATATTTATCAAATGATTCCCAATACTCAATAATAAAATAAGTACCTGATTCCTCATTAAAGAAAGCTTCAATATGCATACAACCATCATAATTTCTAGTTGCTTTAAGTCCTTCTTCAGAATCCATCATTTCTTGTACCTTCCCATAGTTTCCTTTTTTGATATTTAAAGTAGCAACTACAACTTTTCTATCAACAGGACCAACTGCATTAACCATACCAGTTGCATCAAAGTACTCACCAGTAGTAACAATTTTCCCATCTTTAAAACCGAAATTATGATAAGAAGGAACTCTAAATGTTCTACCTGTAGACTTACTTTCTCCAGTCCAAGTACCATACGCCCTAACACTACCATCCGTACTCATTGTTGCTGTATCAATACCAGGTAACCATACAGGATTATTAAATTTTACATTAGTATAATTATTAATATAAAACTCTGCAACTTGTAATGAAGTAGCATAATCTACTTGCCCCATACCATACATTGGAGCAATATCTAATAAATCTTCAGAAACAACCTCTTTCCAAAGATCAATATTTCCATCTTCAAAGGTTTTCACCCACTTCTCAGCAAGAGCTTTATTAGCATCATACTGAGGATTTGAAACATTGTTACATCCATAAATAAATAAAATAGATATAACAAAAATTAATTTTCTCATTTTCTTAATAATTTGTTTAGGCCACAAAATTAGTGATAAAATTCTAATTGATATTTCTTCTCCACTCCCTTTTTGAATTTTTATTGGATAGTTGTAGATTGTAGGTATGGAATCATTATTAAGAGCATTAGCTTCAATATTAAAATTTGAGGTAAGAACTAGAAAAACTTCAGCACGTAAAAAAAGAAGAATCAGAAAAACTTACAAAAACACTTAAACAAAATATAATTCATTAATTATGAGACAAAAAACTTCAAAGTTGGATTCTAATAAATATACTCAAAAAGGACTAAAATATTTAGTCAATAAAAAAGAGATTAATCAATTTAATAGTCAGGGATATCTAGTTCTTAGAGGCGTATTAACTGAAAAAGAAATGCAGTCTATTGATCCTGTTTTTGATCATTTTATTTCTGGGAAAGAGCAAAAAAAAATGAAAAAAGACTTTTGTGATATGTCTCAACCTTATGGAACTCCTTTTGAGAAATTTCAATTAATAAACGCAATGTTGCCCGGAAAATATATGCCATCATTTAAAGAAAATATTTTTTATAAAATTGCTAAAGATATTTCGAGTCAATTATATAAAAATGGAAAAGCTGAAATGGACTATGAGCAATTTTTAGCTAAGAAACCTTCTAAAAAAGGAGCTAAATTTTCAATGCATCAGGATCTAGGATATTGGCCTAAAACTAAAAATACATGGACTGCAACTTTTTCATTAGCACTTTCTGATGCTGATATAATTAATGGCTGTTTATATGTAATTCCTGGATCTAATAAGGAAGCTGAACTTAGAAAACATAAACCAAAATCATACTCTAAAGGTGAAAAAAAACCTAATTCTAAGCGTGATGATTCCCATACTTTAGTTATTGAATCAAGCCCAAATGATAAAGTAATCTATCTGCCTTTGAAAAGAGGAGATATTACCATTCACGATGAAAAAATTGTTCATGGATCAGCCGGAAATAATTCAAACGAATGGAGGAAAACCTATATAATTGCATTTAGAGATTCTGAAACAATAAAAAAAGAAAGGTTAATTGGGTTTACTCATTCTCATAATGACAAAGTAGACTGGGAGAAAGTAATTTCTATATAATTAGATTGAAAATATGAAAAAACTTTTAATACTATTTATTTTCTTCTTTAGGTACACCAGCTATAGCCAAACTGCAGAACAATTTTATGATAGTGGTCTTGAAAAACTCCAAAATGGTGTTTACGAAGATGCTATTTCTGATTTTAATAAAGCTATAGAGATTGACCCGAATTATGCTATGGCTTATACTAGAAGAGGAGCTGCAAAACGTAGGTTAAAAGACTATTCTGGTTCTATTAAAGATTTAAATAAAGCAATTGAACTTAATCCATATGACACACTAGCTTATAGCTTGAGAGGAATTTCAAAAGACAGACTTGGAGATAAAAATGGTGCATGCGAAGATTTTATAATAGCTTCTAGTATGGGTGATACAAGAGCTCAAAATGCTTTAAAATATTTTTGCAACTAACCTCCCATCCCATTTTGAATTATTAACTTTTTAAAAAAAGTTCTTTTACCATTACTTATTTTTAAATAATAAATACCCCCTTTAAACTTTTGTACATCAATAGTTTTGGTTTTATTTATTAATTCCTTATAAACTAACCTCCCATAAGTATCAAGTAAGAACAAGTCGTACACTTCATTTGTATTGTTATGAATATTTATTTCATAAAAAGACGGATTTGGATAAACTGAAAAAAACTTATCAAAATCTTTTGTTTCTTTTAGTCCAAGGACAATATTATGTTCAAGATCAAATATCGTCTGTAAAGAATCAATCGGTTCAATACCAGAATTCTCCTGTGTTCTCACAGATACATAAAAAGATGGGCTTTTGTGCTGGTCAGTTGGTTGTGCTACCTTCACAAAAGCAAAAAGAGAGGATGTTCCGTTAGGCAAACATCTTATGTCTGCTCCTGGCATATTAGCTCCCTGTAAAGAGGCCATAAGTTTTTGAGCCAAATTTCCAGGTTCATTAAGAAATCTAGCCTCCATTGAGTCTAAGACTTCTTCTTTAAGAATCACGTTTCCTTGAATAGAATAATTTGGTCCAATGATTTCATTCCAGGCACCCTCCCAAGTTTGAACATCTGACCCAGTGTATGCTGCAGCCTGAGGGGAACCATTCACCATTGCTACAATACCATACTGTCTTTTTTCTGAATTACCTTCAGCATCATTGTCTACTAGCCAATCTATAATTTGACTTGGCATTTCTCCCATCATCATTCTATTTGCTGCATTATTTTGATTTTCAGGCAGCCAGTAAGCTTGAGTATTGATTGCTCCTAAATTAGGAAATAGTTCAGACAGAAAACCAACATCTGGCTCATTATAATAGATAAGATCAACACAAGAAGCACCTGCACTACCTACTTCACCAGTAATGGTGTCTATAGCAACAATAGAATAAGTGTCTTGAGAATTACCAATTTGAGTTATAATTGAAGCAATAAATATCAAAATTAATTTTTTCATAATTAAATATAATTATAAAATAGATTATTAATTAATGTTTAATTAACACTCCCTTTTTTGAATTTTTATTGGATAGTTGTAGATTGTAAACATGAAATTTTTTTTAATAGTATTACTTATACCTATAATTATTAACACAAACATTTTTTCTCAACAAAAAAATGTAGTAGCAACTACAGCAGATTATGTTAATTATAACATTGAAAAAATATACAGCAATGATAAAATTATTTGGAGTTTTGAATTTATTAATGAGAAGACAATAATTTTTACTGAAAAAAAAGGTAAAATGTATTTGTTGATCAATGGTGACATTCAAGAAATTGCTGGAGTACCTGAAATATATTTTAGGGGTCAAGGGGGTTTAATGGATATAGAACTCCATCCAAAATTTAAAGAAAACAATATGATTTTTTTATCTTTTGCTGAGAGTTCTAATGATAGTGAAGGTGGTAATACTGCAATAATGAGTGCAATCTTAGATCAAAATAAATTGATAAATTCAAAAATTTTATATAGGGGTAAAGAAAACTCAACAAAAGGTCAACATTGGGGTTCAAGATTACAATTTGATAAAAATGGCTTTCTTTATTTTACCATTGGAGATAGAGGAAATAGAGATTCAAACCCACAAGATTTAAGTCGTGATGGAGGAAAAGTCTATAGAATAAATGAAGATGGATCTATTCCAAAAGATAATCCTTTTGTTAATCAAGATAATTCAATAAATGCTATTTATTCTTATGGCCATAGAAATCCTCAAGGAATATTTTTACATCCAGAGTCTGGGATGATATGGACTAACGAACATGGACCTAAAGGTGGTGATGAAATAAATATTATTAGAAAGGGTAAAAACTATGGGTGGCCAAAAATTACTTATGGAAAAAACTATAATGGATCTATTATAACTTATCTTAAAAAATTTTATGGTATGGAGCAACCATTATATTATTGGACACCATCAATCGCACCAAGCTGCTTTGAATTTATTTCATCAAATAGATATAATGATTGGAAAGGAAGTCTTCTTGCAGGATCATTAAGCTTTGGATACTTAGAAAGATTAGTTTTAGATAATAAGAATAAAGTAGTTTATAGGGAAAAAGTCGCAGAAGATATTGGAAGAGTCAGAGATGTGATAGAAAGTCCTGATGGATATATTTATTTTTCTGTAGAAAATGAAGGTATTTTTAAGTTAATCCCTAAAAAAACTAATTAAATCTTGAACCCTACTACATTTTTAATTTTTTCTTGGATATTATTTAGAAACTAAATATGAATAAATTATTTATATTCTTATTTTTTATTTCTTTTAGTGCTATTGGACAAACGCAAAATCAAATAACTCTTTTACCTTCAAAAACTGAAATCAAAACCCCAATTACTGTAGACTTAAATAATTATACTCACATTGTTAGTAGTAATTTACTTAATAAAAATTTTAATTTATTTAATCCATTAAAAGTAATAACTCCAAAAACTTACGACCCTAAAACATATAAAAAACTTTGCGGTAAAAAATGGAGATGTAATGAAGGAGATGACTATCTTTTTAAAATAAAAAATCCTAAATGGTTATATATGATTGAATCAACAGAAACATTAGAAAATAATCGTATAGTAGTATTAATTGTAAAAGATTATCAAAATAAAATAATTTATCATGCCACTCATAGAAATACTGGAATAATAGAAAGGTTAAAATATTTTATTCAAATAATGCTGCAGAAACAATAACTTCATCACCCAAAACTTGGTCTAAAATACTATCTCCATTTATCGTATTCTAAATAAACAAAACCCCTTGAATTTTTAAAGCTTAAACTCCACTTCCCTTTTGAATTTTTCTTGAATAATTGTAGATTGTAGACATGAAAAAATCAAAAATACCAGGTAAAGCTCCACAAATGGAACAATTGGAATTTGGCAAAACATATGCTTGGTGTACTTGTGGAATGTCAATAAATCAACCTTGGTGTAATGGTTATCATAAGGGAACTAATTTTTCTCCATCAGTTTTTAAAGCTGAAAAGTCTAAAATAGCTGCCATGTGCATGTGTAAACAAACAAAAAATCCACCTTTTTGTGATGGTTCGCATAGAGAATTATAAGAATTTCATAGTATAAAAATTCTATTCTATTAGATTAGTTTGATAGTAACTCTCATTTAACAAAAATGATTAATAAAAAAAATCTTTCATTTATTAACTCTAACCTTACTTACTTTTTGAATTTTGATTTCTTGTTGATAAATTAGATAAATGAAAAAGTTTTTTTTTATTCTTTTTTTAATAATCAATTTCAATGGATTTTGTCAAGATAACACACCAAAAAAATTAATAGAAATTTCAGGAAAAGCACATTTAACAAATAATGGAATATCATTAATTCCAACTTTTTCTCTAGAAAAACCTGCGACAATATTTGATTTTTCTTTCTCATCAAATAAAATAAGTTTTGATCCTGAATTAAGCTTTTCATTAAAAGGAAAACCATGGTTTTTTTTATTTTGGTGGAGATACAAGATTATAAGTAACAAAAAATTTAATTTAAAATTAGGTGTTAATCCTTCTCTGGATTTTAAAGAAAAAACACTTTACTCTATTACTGGTATTAAAAGACAAATTATATCTGCAGATAGATTCTTTACCACTGAAATAGTTCCAAACTATAAATTATCAGAAAATATATCATTTGGTTTATATTATCTCTTGATTTTTGGTCTAGACAATACTGCTAAAACAAGTAATTTTTTAACTTTTAATACTGTCTTATCTAATATTAAACTTACAAAGAATTATTATTTAAAAATTATACCTCAAGTGTATTATCTAAAAATGGATAAAGATGATGGTTATTATGCTACAAGCAGTTTTACATTATCTAATAAAAATTATCCATTTTCGTTATCATCTATAATTAATAAAGTGATTAAAACAGAAATATCAGGAAGTAAAAGTTTTAATTGGAATTTAAGCTTAATTTATTCTTTCGATATACTAAAAAAACCCCCTTACTAACCTATCTCTTATTAAATTTTATTATTATTATTATTAATTAATCACTTAAATTCACAATATGTTAAAACGCTTTTCGCTTTTTCAAATCATAACAGCAATTATAGTTGTTTTCATTATTTATCTTTTTATAATATTTTAGTAGTAGAAATATAAAATAAACGAACCCTCATACTAACCCCTACTTCCCTTTTGAATTTTTCTTATATAGTTGTAGATTGTTCTTTTAAACAAAAATTGAAACTATGAAAAAAATAATTGTATTATCAATCTTTTTATCAACATTTTATTCTTGTAATGACTCAATTAAATATGGTTATGTAAGTATAGATGATGAAAAATCCAAAATGATTCAAGAGCTATTTAATAAAGTTAGTGAAGAAGATATTGAATACATAGAAAATATATTTTCTGATGAAATGACTTTAGTAAATTCTAATGGAGAAGAATTAAATAAAAGTGAATTTATTGCAGGAGTAAAAGACATGTTTGATTCATTTGAAAATATAACTTTTGATGAAGTAAATGGTGATGCTAATGATTCCGAAACGGAAACTAACTACTATTCTAATGGATTAGTATGGACGGCTATATGGAATAATTTTACTGCAAAGGGAAAATATACCGGAGAAGAAGTTAGTTTTCCTTTTCATATATCATACCTGTGGGAAGGTGACAAAATAATAAAAGAGGTTCAGTATTTTAATCTTGATGTTTTTGAAAATGAAAGAAATGCAAAGCTAGAGACCCAATTAGAAGAATAAATAAAATCTTACTAATTAAACTCCATTTTTTGAAATTTTCATTAATGTTTTTAGCTTATAATTATGAGAATATTATTAATACTATTTATTTTCTTATTTAACTACACTACTTATAATCAAACAGCAAAAGAATATTATAATAGTGGTCTTAAAAAACATCAAAATGGAGACTATTATGGTGCTATTTCTGAATATACTAAATCCATTGAACTTGACCCCAATTTTTCTTACGCCTATTTCAATAGAGGTATTGCAAAAGAAATACTTAAAGATTTAAATGGTGCTTGTTCAGACTACAGAATAGCTGCCAGGATGGGACACTCATATGCTAAAGAAATTGTTAATGACTATTGTGACTAAATAAATCTAATATTATTAGAGATATAAACTAATAACATCAACTAAATTCCACCCCGTAGCAAAAGCAAGTACTATTACTATAAAATAGTCTAACCATTCAGGTATATATTTTATAACAAAAGGTCTACCAAAAAAGTAAGCTATAATAACAATAAAAAGTATAGCATTATAAAATAATCCTTCATCCATATACTAAAGGTATTAAAAAAACAATTAATTGTTCAAAAACGAAACAAATCCCACTTCCATTATAGATTTTATTTGATTTTTATTATTTTATATTTTAACTAAATATTAAAATTTATGAAAAATTTAAAAGACAAAATAATTGGATTATTTGCAATAATAGGAGTAATGGTTTTATTAATGGGAAATAATAATCTACAAAGCGAAAATGAAAGATATCAAATATCAACTACTGGTGATGGTGTTTTACGATATATATACTTACTAGATACAAGAACTGGAGAAATCTGGCGTAAAAAAGGTAATGTATGGATAGAAGAGATGCCACCTAAATAACCATTAACCTTATCCTTTTTTGAGTTTTGATTTGATATCAGTAGATTGAAGTTATGAAACATAAATTTGAAAAAAAACTTTTAGATAAAGGGATAATGACATTTAGGTTTAATATAAATTATTGGTTATTAAAAAAATTAGGACTTAATGGTTTTGCTTTTTTTGCATTTTTTTGGGGGGTATTAGTTGCAATTATTGTTTATGAATTTATTCTAAACTAGATCAAATAGATCTAACCGCACTCCGCTTTTAAATTTCAATTATTTTTTCTTTGATATATTTTTAGTTCTTTATCTGGAACAATAACAGTTCTATTTTCCCACATTTCAGGTGTATAAGCAAATTCTTTTTTAAACTTCATATATTTTGGCTCATTAACTTTATCATAATTTTCTTTAGTTAGCTCTTCATTATCTAATATTAAAATTTCTGAATTATCATAAATATCTAAAGCTAATTCCATTCCTAATTTTATTTTATTTAAAATCTTATCAAATAAAAATCTTTTTTCTTTTTTTAATAAAGAAATATTACGATTCAAAGAAGCAAATGTTATTCTTTTTGCTTTTAAATATTTAAGATAATAACCAGTATCTCCTTTAGCAAAGATTACTCGGGCACCTCTATTTTTCATAGAATAACCAAGTCCAAATAATTGAAAATTTTGATTTGACTTACCTGGAGCATATTCATAATCAAGTTGCAGTATAGCATAGTTATCAGAATTTACATACATAGTACCCTGATAAAGACCATTTTTTTCAGGTTTAAAAATAATTTCGTAAACTAATTCATCATTAAGTACATTTAAATTCATTTCATATTGATATTTATTAGGATTAGTAATAAATTCCCAATTTTTAGATTTTAAATTCGCATATTGCTTCATTAAATTATTAATACTGTTCTTTATATAATTAGTTTGAATATAGTAATTCAAAGAATCTTTATTATGAAATGCTTCTGCTGAATCAGGTTCTTCATCATCGATATCAACATTAAATAATAAACCTGAATTAACTTTATAATAAATTTTATTATTTTTTTTACTTTCCTCAAAATCTAAATATAAATCAGTAAGCTTTTCATCAATTTTCTTTTCAAGTATTTTCATAGAACCCTCTTCTAATGAAATACCTTTAACAGGTTGAATCTTTTTTTTATCGATATAACTAAATATATCTATTATACCATCCTGGTACTGAATAATTTCTTTGGGAATCATTTTAAAAACATCAGAAACCAATTCCTTATTTAACATTTCAAAGTTTGATTTTTTTAGTTTTAATTCATTTTCCTCGGAAAATGAAATATTTAAATAATTATGAAAAAATATTTTACTTCTAAAATTTTGTTGTGGATAATTTTCAACATAATTTGTTTTAATTAGTTTAATTATATCTTTTACTGAAAGATTTTGAGCATAAATTGAAAGATTGGGTAATTTTAACAAAGATTTACGAAGGTATATGAATTCAAATTCTTTAATATCTTTAGTGGAAATTTTAAAATTCTCATATCCCATATAGCTAAAAATAACACTATCATTATAGTTAGCAATTTTTATATCTAAAACAAACTCTCCCTGAGAATTAGATACCGTTCCTATTGATTTACCTTCAATAAAAATATTTGCAAATGGTAATGGTTCCTTTGTCTCAAAATCAAAAACTTTTCCATTAAAAAAATTATTTTGAGCAAACAAACAAAGAGGCAGGCATGACAAAAAACAAATATGAATATAAAATTTGATGAATTTTTTCATTTCTATCTTAGATTATATTTAATATTAATCCACTCCCTTTATTAATTTTGATTTATTGCTTAGGTTTTAAGTAAGTAAATAAGGCAAGTCCAAACATAATTACATCAAGAATTACTCCTGCAATAGTAAAATTCATAATTTCCAATGATGAGAAATAATAAAAAACAGCAAATAATGGTATGTATCCAATAACTAATGCAAGTAATACTTTCCTTTGGCTATCAAATTCAAAATCTCTTGCAAAAAATAGCATTAGACCTATCATTAAAAAAACTGGAGTGAGAGCATAATGCATTAATTCACCAACTTTCATCCCTTCTTCACCAACATTTAATAAAGTTTCTACTATTGTACTAGCAAAAATAAAAATTGCAATACTCTGTAAAATATATAAACATCCTAAAATTGTTAAAGTTAATTTTGGTTTCATTTTAATATTTTAACGGTTAAAATTATATTTATAATGTAAATATAATTTAATTCCAAATATGAATATTACTACTATTTTGAATTTTTATTTATTGTTAATAGATTAGTTTTTTTAACTAAAAATTTAAATAATGAAAAACCTATTTTTAATAATAATTTTATTTTTTGCTATAAATGTTAATGCCCAACAGGGATTTGTTATGATGAATCAAAACAAAGTTGAATTTTCCAATCAAGGAAAAGCATATAAAATTTTTGATGATTATTTGAATCCAGTTTGGAATCAACTAGTTGATGAAGGAATGATAATTTCTTATTCAATGATGACTCATGCATGGGGTGATGAATGGAATTTAAATTATATGATTATAACTGAAGATCATGCCTCATTTTTAAAAGCATGGAGCGAAGGATTTAAAAGAATTCGTAATACTATACCACAAGAAAAATGGGATGAATTAATGAAATATACTTTAGAACATAAAGACAATCTTTACAGTTTAAGGCATCATTATGATGGTAATAAAAATTAAAAAAATAAATCAATTAACTCCTCTTTTGAATTTATAATTGATGTTTGTAGATTAGAGTGATGAAAAACTTTTTCTCTGTTTTAACGTTGATAGTATTTTCATTTAATCTACACAGCCAATCTCAAAATAATAGTACAAAATCTATCAAAGCATATAAAATCGATAGAGAAGAAATAATACTTGATGGGAAGCTAGATGAATTATTCTGGAATAATGTAAAAGGAATTGATGAGTTTTTAATGCAAGAACCTGTAGAAGGAAATCTACCTACAGAAAATACTTTAATCAAAATAGCATATGACGAAAACTATCTCTATATAGGTGCTATCATGTATGATTCTGATCCTAAAGGAATTAAATCTTTTAAAATGAAAAAAGATTCTCCCCTCAATACTGATGACAGATTTATGTGGATTCTTGATACTTACCTTGATGGTAGAAATGCATATTTTTTTGAAATAAATCCTAAAGGACTAATGGGAGATGGCTTGTTATCAATTGGACAGGGTCTAAGTTTAAATAAAAATTGGGATGGAATTTGGAGACCTTGGACTTTTATTGGAGATTTCGGTTGGTCTACAGAAATTCGTATTCCTTTTCACACACTAAATTTTGATCCTAAAGTTAGTACTTGGGGAATTAATTTTCAAAGAACCGTTAGAAGGAAAAATGAAGAAATATTATGGACAGGTCATAAAAGAAATCAAGGACTTTTTAGACCTCAAAACGCTGGAAGATTAGAAGGTCTAAAAGATATTTCTCAAGGATTAGGTTTAGAAATTATTGGATATGGTAAAATTGAAAATTCAAAAATAGAAAAAGATGTTGGAGAAGAATATAATAAAAATACAAATTTAAATGGTGGAATTGATATCAATTATAATGTTAATCCAGGTTTGAAAGCTTCTATTACTATCAATACTGACTTTGCTGAAACAGAAGTGGATGATAGACAAATTAATCTCACCAGATTTCCAATTAGATTTCCTGAAAAAAGAGATTTCTTTTTAGAAGGAGCAAATATTTATCAATTTGCACCAAGAAGTGGTGTATATCCTTACTTTTCAAGAAAAATAGGGCTTCAATCTGGCAATCCTATACCCATCTTATATGGTGGAAAAATAATTGGTAAAATAGGAAAATTAGAAATAGTAGCCCAACAGGTCAAAACAAAAAAAACAGATATAACAAATAGTGAAGATTTTTCTTTACTTAGATTAAAAAAAAATTTTTTAAAAGAAAGTAGTGTTGGAATATTATATACTAGAAGACACTCTAAAGACAGTGAAAAACTCAATGAACCAGTTCAAGATAGAAATACTTTAGGTATAGATTTAACATTAAACACATCTTCTTTTCTATCTAATAAAAATTTACAATTTCAAGCATTTGCTATATTACACAACTCCCCTATTCCAAATGATATAATAACAAAAACTTGGGATCGATCTACTCGTGGACTTCGATTTAATTTTCCTAATAAGCCATGGTCTGGAAGCGTATCTTATAGAGAATTTGGAAATTCTTATGATCCTGCAATTGGTTTTGTTCAAAGAAACTCATTTAGAAGAGTAGAACCAAGAATAAATTTTTCACCTCTCATAGAAAACAGCAATATTATTAGAGAGCTTACTTGGGAATTTAGTTTTGAAAACCTTATGAATCTTAATTGGGAAAAAATGACTCAAAATATAAGGTTTACTCCATTATCAGTTCGTTTTGAAAGTGGAGATGAACTATCATATCAGTTCATTAAAAATTTTGAAAATCTTAACTTTAATTTTAATATTCTTGGTGACAATTCTATAATTATTCCAATAGGAATATATCCAAATTGGTCACATAAAATTGAATTTGAAACTGCTAATCATAGAAAATTAGTATATGAAATTGAAATAAATACTGGTGGATTTTGGTCTGGAAATCGTACTGATTACCAAAATAAATTAACCGTAAGGCCTTTTTCTGGAATTAATCTAAGCATAGGATATATTCGTTCAAACGTTGAATTAAATGAAGGTAATTTTAAAACAAATTTGTTTCGATTTTTAGGTGATTTTGATTTTTCACCTTTTATATCACTTTCTTCAAACATTCAATACGATGATGTTAGTGAAAGGTTGGGAATGAATAACAGATTTAGATATACTATTGTTCCGGGTTCAGATATTTATTTTGTTTACAATCATAATTGGATTGATCAAGAAGGAAAATTTAAAACCACATCAAATATAGGAATAACAAAAATTACTTATACCCATAGATTTTAAAATCACAAACTAACTCATAGTAATTAATCTCAACCTTTTGAATTTTAATTTGTTGTTGGTAGATTAGTTTTTTTACTAACTAAACAATAAAAAATATGAAAAATTTAAAAGATAAAATCATTGGACTATTTGCAATAATAGGAGTAATGGTTTTATTAATGGGAAATAATAATCTACAAAATAACAATGAAAACTATAAAATTTCGCCTATACCTCTAAATAATGGAAGTACAAATGTCTATTTATTAGATACAAAAACTGGAAAAGTATGGGTAGAATATCGTGGGAAATGGGAAGAACAAATAGAATCTTTAAATTAAAACAATATCTATTAATTAAATTTTCCCTCTTTTGAATTTTAATTAGTTGTTCTTAGATTATAATATGGATTAAAATAAAATTATTAATTCAAAATGAAAATACTTAAACACCAACACTGGCATTTATTAATATTAATAGGATTATTATATGCTTTAAACCAATACACTAATCAAGATAGTAATGTATTTAATGGAAGTTTATGGAATATAAGTACAAAAAATTGGTTTATTCTAGCAATTTTATCTCCAATCATTCACCAAATTTATGTTTTGTTCTGTTGGAGATATGAATTATTTTACAAAGGCTTGACCAATATATTTAAAGAAAATGCATTTAAGATATATAAAAGAGGCTTTATTATACTTATTCTATCAAGGCCCACATTAATTATAATATTGTCTATATCTAACACAATGACAATAAGCATAGGTCCTACTCTACCTTATATTTTATCATTAGCACTACTTATCCCTGGAGTATACGCTCAATTCTCTGTATTCAAATATTTTGGTATTGATAAAGCATTTGGATTAGATCATTTTGAACCTGAAAAATTTAAAAACGAAACATTTTGTAAAAAAGGTATATTTAAATATACTTCTAATGGTATGTATACATTTGCTTTCTTTCTTATTTGGATACCAGGAGTTTTATTACAATCAAAAGCTGCTTTATTAGCAGCTTTGTTTCATCATATATATATTTGGGTTCATTATTATTTTACTGAATTACCAGATATAAAAATTATTTATGAAAAAAAATAGAATTCAAATAAGTAATCTAAATACATTATTAATCTTAATTTTTATTTGTTTTTCTTGTACAATTTCAAAAACTACATCTTCTGATGGTTTTAATAGAGATATATCGATGGATGAAAAAATAAATGAATACTCTGAAATAAGCATTCTAAATCGTATAAGAAGTATACCAGGACTAAAAATAAATGGACCTGATGATAACAATGCCCAAGTATATGTAACTGGAATAACTAGTATAAATTTTGCTCAAGAAGTAACATTTTATTTAAATGGTATGAGAGTCGGTACATATTCTCAATTTTCAACACTTATTAAACCTGGAGAAATTAAAAGCATGAGATTATTAAAAGGGGCATCAGCTGCAAATATTTATGGTGAAGAAGGTACTTGGGGTGTAATACTTGTTAAAACAAAGTAATAAAAATTTATTTAAAATCTATCTTTAAAACTCTAATTGGTTTACAAAATTTATATACTTAAATTACAGTTCACATATAACTAAATGTATGAAATTTAAATTAATTCTATTTTTTATATCATTGACAAGTATACTTTTAGTAAGTTCATTTTTTTACAACAAACCATTAGAAATAACAAATTATTCTAAAGATTCAAACGAATTAATAGTTTATATGTCTCCTACATGTAATTGTTGTAAAAATTGGACAAAAAAATTAAGTGATTATGGTTTTTTAGTTAAAAGTAAATTAGAAAACAATATGAAGCCTATTAAATCAAAAGCGGGTATAACATCAAATTTAGTTTCATGCCACACAGCTTTTATAGACGATTATGTTATTGAAGGTCATGTACCTCCAAAAGACATAATGAAATTACTTTCCGAGAAACCAAATATCAAAGGATTAAGTGTTCCTGGAATGCCTGCAGGTTCAAATGTTCCTGGAATGGAAGTTCGTCCTGAGAAAGCTATTTTTGATGTATTAGCAATAAATCATAATGGATCTACAACTATATGGAATCATTATGAGTAAAACCTTATTCTAATGACTGCATTTACTTTATTTAATTATCTATTAATTTTTAGTTTAGGATTTTCTTTAATTATAAAATTACAATCCACAAGTCAAAAAATTTCATTTTATACTTTTATCATAAACAATAAATTAAGAATAATAAAATGGTTAATAATGCCAACAATACTTTATATATTTCTCATTATTGCTAGCATCTAAAAAGAAATTAGAATATTTTTCTTTTGAATTCAATAAGTATCCTCTATGTTTAAGGTATGATAAAATGTAAGATCATTCCTGAATATATTGAAAGTAAGACTTTCGTCTTAAAGGGTCATAGAATTAAAATAATTTGGGATGAAAACTTAAAAAAGAAATGTTTAGAATCTTTTTACCCCATATCAAAAAATATCTATTATAATCTACTTCCAAAAATTAATAACTAAAAAATATTAATTCTACAAGTATTAAATCTCAAAACGTATGAGTAAATATGTTCTCATAATTTTTTATTCATTATTGTCAATTTCTTGTCATAAAAATGAATTAATTAAAGATCCAACTACTTATGAGTATGATAACTGTAGTTTTATAGCAGATGAAATATTTGATTATGATCTTTTTCAAAATTATTTTATACTAAAATTAAATTTTAGTTATATGCCAGATATTGTACATTCAGACACCCTGATGAATGATTATTATTATTTAAAAATTAGAAATAAAAACATAAATGGAACTTATAGAATAACTGATGCAAATGTTAGGTATAAACTAAATAAAGTTGTACCATACGATGATATATCAAAAAAAGAGTATCCTTTTACTATTAGTTTATATAATAAGGAAGTATGTGTTTTTTTAGATTTACAAAACGCAGAAAGTTGTGAATGTAATTAAATATTAAACTTGATAATAAAAACTATCTCTTAATAATTTAAGACTTTTTGGAACAGCAACGTCAGGATTCTCATTACCTTCAAATTCTAGAGAAATATAGCCTTTGTAATTATTTTTTCTCATTACCGAACCTATTTTATTATAATCTATATCGAGTTCATACCATACTCCCCCACCATAATATGTCTTGGCTTGAATTAAACAAGCATAGGGTGCAAGCATCTCAATTTGATTATCTCTATCCTCTAGAAAATTACCAGTATCTAACGTAACACGTAGCCAAGGACTATCAATAGCATCAACAATTCTTTTTACTCCATACGCTGAAATACCCAAACCCCAATGATTTTCTAGACCAAGAACAACACCACATTTTTCAGCAGTAGGAATGCATTTTTCAATAGATTCAATTACCCAAGGAAAACCATCTTCATCAGTATATCCCTTAATTGGTGGTTCTATACCTTTGTTTGCCATCAAAGCATCAAATGACTCAGAAGTACCCCATCTTCCTGTATTAATTCTCATAGTTGGAATACCAAGTTTATAAGCAATTTCAATTTGACCAATAGTTTTCTTGATGTTTTTATCCCTATATTCTCTACTCGGATTTACAAATCCTTGATGCGTTGATAGACCCATAATATCTAACCCCGCATCAAACGCTTGTTTTTTTAAGTTTTGAAGATGACTATTATCAACTGATGACATTTGAACAAGTAAAAATTCAATACCATCAAATCCCATAGAAGAAGCTTTATCAATACAATAATTCATAGTGGGTTTAGTATTGGAATCAAAGTGCCAAAATGAATAAGAAGATACACCAATTTTGTTTTTTCTAAATGATTGTTTCTTGTCAGAAACAAATCCAATTAAAGGGATTGATGAAGCAATAGTCAGAGCACTATATCCTTTTATAAAATCTCTTCTTCTCATTAAAATTAATTTAACATTTCAATATTAATATTTTTCCATTTTACCTTAATATTCCCTCCATCATGAATTTGAAGTGCTATTGATCCAATACCTTTTCCAATTTTATCATCATTAATGTTTATCATTTTACTACCATTTATCCAAGTTGTAACCTCGTTATTATATACCTTAATTTTCATAAAATTCCATTGATTTAAAACAACAATATCGTCATATTTACTAGGAGGTTGAATCAGCCATCCCCTACCATATGATTCGTATATACCACCACTATGACTTCCAGGAGGTGCAACTTCAACCTGCCATCCAGAAATTTTTGTGCCCTCTATATTAGATCTAAAGAATACACCACTATTTCCATCAGACTCTTGATTAAACTCAAGTGTCAAAATAAAATTATCATAAAATTTCTCTGTAGCTAAATAGCCATACCCTTTATCAGGACCACTTTCACATATTAATAAATTATCTTTGACATACCATTTTTCTGTTCCATAAATCTTCCAACCCGTCAAATCAGTACCATTAAAAAGAATTATTTTATCAAAATTTAAAGAAATCAAGAAAAGAATAAATAATGTATATATAATCATTAGAATTTTTTTTTAAATTATAAAATTAATTTATAGCATAAATCTCTAAATTAAAAATCATTTTTACTAAATAAATAAACTTAATGAAACCTTATATTTTATCTGAAAATAATTAAAAAAATATTAAAAAAAATTCTTATGAACTTGCTATTTTACCTTGGGGAGCAACAGAAGCTCATAATTACCATTTACCATATGCAACAGACAATATTGAAGCAGAATCTATAATTAACGAATCAGGTAAAATTGCATGGGAAAATGGATCAAAATTTATCATATTACCTACAATTCCTTTTGGAATAAATACTGGCCAAAAAGATATACTACTAGACATTAATTTAAATCCCAGTACACAACAAATGATTCTTGATGATATTATAGCTGTTTTAAATAGGCAAAAAATTTATAAATTATTGATTTTCAATAGTCACGGAGGAAATAACTTTAAAAATATGTTAAGAGAATTGGGCTTAAAATATCCTAAAATGTTCTTGTGTACTTCAAATTGGTTTAAATCCCTAAATAAATCAAATTACTTTGAAAATGATGGAGACCATGCTGATGAACTCGAAACTAGTCTTATATTATACCTTAGACCTGACCTAGTAGAAAAAAAAATACATTGGGGAGAAGGTAAAGAAAATAAAATTAATATTAAATCATTAAGAGAAAATTGGACATGGTCAGAAAGACAATGGTCAAAAGCAACTAATGATACTGGAATTGGAAATCCAATGAAATCAAGTAAAGAAAAAGGAAAAAAATATTTTAAAGACGTATGTAATAAAGTGTCAAAATTGATTCAAGAACTCTGTGATTCAGACTTAAAAAATTTGTATTCTAAAAATTAAAATCGTTTACCACTTGAAGTGATATGTACCTTTTTTATCAATTCTTTCAAAAGTATGTTCTCCAAAACAATCTCTTTGAGCCTGAACTAAATTCATAGGTAAATTTCCCGATTTAAAAGAATCAAAATAACTAATGGAAGATAATAATCCAGATAATGGAATTTCATTTTCTATAGAATAGATTGATACTTTTCTAGCAGACTCTATATTTAAATTTATTATTTCTTTAATATTTAAATCAAAAAATAAATTTTCTAATTCTGAATTTAAATTAAAAGCATTCATAAAATCTTGAAGTATTTTTGCTCTAATGATACACCCACCTCTCCAAATTTTACATATTTCAGAATAATTTAAATTATAAGATTTTTCATTTGAAGCAGATCGAAGCTGACTTAACCCCTGTATAAAACTAACAACAAAACCAAATATCAATGACTTTTCAATATCTTCAACAGTAATATTTATTAAAGATGTTTTATTGTCTTGAGTTTTATACATATTTTCTGCTTTTATTCTTTGATCTTTAAATGATGAAATTATTCTCATAGAAACAGCTGAATCAATAGTTGGTACATTAATGCCAAGATCCATTGCATTTTGAGATGTCCATTTTCCTGTACCTTTTTGTTTGGCTTTATCTAAAATGACATCAATCATATAATTACCTGTTTCCATATCTTTTTTAGAAAAAATATCTTTGGTAATTTCAATTAGATACGAATTCAAAATACCATTATTCCATTGTGAAAATATTTTTTGAATTTCACCATTATTTTTTTTAAGTCCTCTTCTCAATACATCATAAGACTCTGAAATTAACTGCATCATTGCATACTCAATACCATTATGTATCATTTTAACATAATGACCTGAAGAAGATTCACCTAAATATGCAACACAAGGAACATTATTAACTTTAGCAGCAACACTTTCAAATATTGGTTTGATCTTTAAATAAGACTCTCTATTTCCACCAGGCATAATACTAGGGCCATATCGTGCTCCTTTAGAACCTCCAGAGACACCAGCTCCTAAAAAATTAATTTTCTTTGATTCTAAGTACTTAAAACGTCTTTCTGTATCATCAAAATGAGAATTTCCACCATCAATAATTATATCACCATGATCTAATAAAGGAAGAAATCTATCTATCATAGAATCTACTGGATTTCCAGCTGGAACAAGAAGCATAATTTTTCTAGGAGTAGATAAAGAATCAATAAAAACTTTGTCTGACTTTGTGCCATCAATATCAAAATCTTTACCCTCTTCTTTTAATAATTTAATTTTTTCTTCACTTGATGAAAGACCAATAGAAGAAAAACCATTTTCTGCTACATTTAGGATAAAATTTCTTCCCATAACACCTAAACCAACAAGTCCAAAATCAAACTTCATATTGATTATTATTAAATTTTTGACAAATATCAATTAAAATTATTAATCAATAAATACAATTAGAATTTTTGTTTAAATATGTTTATATTAAACTCAAACAATGATAAAAACAAACTGTAATTTACTTGTAATATTTGGAGCGACAGGTGATCTAGCAAGAAGAAAATTATTTCCTGCATTAAATGACATTATATCTTCTAAAAAGTTACCTAAAAACACTTATCTTCTCGGTTGTGGTAGGAAAGAGATTGATAATGATATTTTTAATGGTCTAGATATAGACCTAAAAAATAAATCTACTTATCTAAAGATTGATCCTAATTTTTATGACGATTTTAGAAACCTTAAAAATAAAATTGAATCATATAATATAAAATTTGAAATAGTTAATGTTATATTCTACTTATCAACTCCTCCTCAAGCCTACATAAACATAATTAATAAATTAGCAAAAGTTAATTTAAATAATGAATCATCTGGTTTTAGAAGATTAGTCATTGAAAAACCATTTGGAAAAGATTTTGAATCTGCTAAAGAGATAAATAAATTATTAATTAATAAATTTAATGAAAATCAGATCTATAGGATTGATCATTATTTAGGCAAAGAAACTGTTCAAAATATTCTAGTAAGTAGATTTTCAAATCCAATTTTTAATTCCTTATGGAAAAATAAGCATATAAGTCATATTGAAATTACTGCTGCAGAAAGTATAGGTATTGAAAACAGAGGAGAGTACTATGATAAAGCTGGAGCAATAAGAGATATGTTTCAAAATCATTTACTTGAATTACTTTGTCTTATAAGTATGGAAATACCTAAATCTAACACATCAGATATGATAAGAGATGAAAAATTAAAAGTTTTGAAATCAATTAAAAAACTAAATACTAAAACAGATGTTATTAGAGGTCAATACATAGAATCTGAAATTAATGGTAGAAAATTTAGTAGTTATAGAAAAAATAAAGGTGTTAATAATGTTTCAAATACTGAAACATTTTTTGCTTGCAAATTATTTATTGATAATAAAAGGTGGAGAAATATTCCTTTTTTTATAAGAACCGGTAAAAGATTACCGACTAAAGTAACTGAAATAGTTATTCACTTTAAAAATAATAATTCATTTTTTAAAGATAAAAAATCATCAACTAATATATTAATTCTTAGGCTACAACCAGATGAAGGCGTTTTATTAAAATTTGATATAAAAAAACCAGGAGATAAAACTAAAATTTTAAATAAAAACTTAGAATTTCATTACAAATCATTAACTAATGAACAAATAATGAATGCATACGAAAGATTAATACTTGATGTTTTTATTGGTGATACAATGTTATTTGCAAGAAGTGATTTTGTTGAAGAAGCTTGGAAAGTAGTAGATCCAATCATTAGAGATATAAAATCGAACAAAATTAACCTTCTTGGTTATAAGTCTGGAACTTGGGGACCAGAAGAATCAAATAATTTATTCAGAAACAAAAATACCTGGAGATACCCATGTAAAAATTTAATAAATGATGGGGAAAGCTGTCTGTTGTAAAATGAACATAAAAATTTTTAATACACCTGAACAAGTATCAAATGAATTATCATCATATATAATCAATAACTATATTTTAAGAAAAAAAAATATAGCAATATCAGGAGGAAGCACGCCCATTATGTTATTTAAAGAAATATCAAAAAAACTTACAAAGAAAAAAAAGATTGAATCAAACTTTTATTGGATTGATGAGAGATGTGTACTTCCAAATTCTAAAGAAAGTAATTTTAAAACAGCTAATGATTATTTATTCAATAAGATTAACATAGATAAAAAAAATATTTACAGAATTATAGGAGAAAATAATCCCGATGATGAACAAAAAAGATATACAGAATTACTAGAAAATAATTTAAAATCAATCAACAAACTACCTTCAATAGATTTATCCATACTCGGAATTGGTAATGATGGCCACACAGCATCAATATTTCCATACCAGATGAAAAAATTCATAGATTTTAACACTTGTTTTATAGGTACCCATCCTATTTCTAAACAGAAAAGAATTAGTTTATCTCAAAACATTATTAATAACTCTAGTGAAATTATTTTCCATGTAACGGGAAAAAATAAAAGTGATGTTGTGGATGAAATAATTAATGAAAGAAGAAATTATAAATCATACCCTGCATCATACATCAAACCTTCATTTGGTAAATTATCATGGTATCTTGATTTTGATGCCGCAAAAAATTTAACAAAATAATTTAACGGTGATTAAAAAAATAAAAAATATTGGACCTGGTTTAATTATAACTTCTGCATTTATAGGGCCAGGAACTGTAACTTTATGTTCCTTATCTGGTATTGAATTTGGATACTCATTAATATGGTGTGTTATCTTTTCTATCATCGCAACATGCTATTTACAAGAATTAAGCTCAAGACTGGGAATAATTTCTAGAAAAGGTTTAAGTGATGTGCTAAAGGAAAATAAAAATCAACTAATAAAAAAAAGTTCTTACCTTCTAATAGTTCTATCTCTATTTATTGGAAATACTGCTTATGAATCTGGAAATATCAGTGGAACAGTCATGGGCTTAGAAACTTTTCTTGGAAGTGGTCTTATTAATAATTCACCAATTTCAATTAATATTTATCCCATATTAATTGGAATAATTTTAGTTGGAATAATTTTAGTCGGTTCATATAATGTATTTGAAAAATTACTTGTAGGACTCGTTTTTATAATGAGTATAACTTTTATTATTACAGCAATACTATCAAAACCAAGTTTAAGTGATTTAATTAGTGGACTTAAGCCATCTGTCAATAAGACTAATTATTTGTACGTTATAGGCCTAATTGGAACAACTGTAGTTCCATATAATTTATTTCTTCATTCTTACATAGCTAAAAAAAAATGGAAAACAATAGAAGATTACAAATTATCCATTCCAGATACTATTATATCAATTCTAATTGGAGGAATTATATCAATTTCAATTATTATAACAGCTGCATCAAATAACCATTTAATCAATGGTTCAAATATCAAAAACGCCATTGATTTAGGAGGTCAACTTACTCCCTACTTAGGTGATTTTTCTAAGTATTTTATTTCTATTGGACTTTTTTCAGCTGGAATAACATCTTCTATTACTGCACCTATCGCAACATCTTATGCTTTATCAGGAATATTTAATTATAAAGCCGAATGGAAGGACAAAAACTTTAAAATCGTTGCTATAATAATTATTCTTTTTGGTATAATATTTTCATCAATAAATTATAGCCCTATAATAATAATAAAACTAGCTCAATTTATAAATGGGCTATTTCTTCCTCTAATATCAATTTTTCTCTTATGGGCTATAAATCAGAAAAAAATTATGGGTAATTATATAAATTCTATAGGTTATAATTTATTGGGTGTTGTTATTATTATGGTTTCAATATTAATTGGTTTAAAAAGTTTGATTACGATATAATGAAAAATATTGATATAAACTGTGATATGGGCGAAAGCTATTACGATAAAAAAATAGGTAATGACAAAAAAATAATGAAATACATAAGCTCTTGTAATATTGCGTGTGGTTTTCATGGAGGAGATCCCTATACTATTTCAAAAACTATAGACTACGCACTAATAAATAATGTAAAAATTGGAGCTCATCCATCTTTTAATGATATAGAAGGTTTTGGAAGAAGAATATTAAAAGTATCTAATAAACAACTAAAAAATGAAATTATATACCAAATTAGTGCAGTAAAAGGTATGGTGGAATCTAAAGGAGGAAGACTAAATCACGTAAAAGCACATGGTGCATTATATAATTTAGCAACTAAAAACAATGATATAGCTAACATTATAATTGAATCAATATCTGAAATTGACAAAAAACTATTGATTTATGGACCATCAATGATGGAATGGGAAAACATAGCTAAAAAACATCAAATAAAATACATAAAAGAAGTGTTTGCAGATAGAAATTATAATGATGATCTGACTCTAGTCAATAGAAAAAATAATAATTCAATGATTGAAGATGTAGACTTAATGATAATTCACTTAAAAAATATAATATATAAAGGTTTTGTAGAAACTGTAAACAAAAGAAAAACACTTATTGAAGCAGAAACAGTTTGCCTCCATGGAGATCAAAAAAACGCTCTATTATTTGCAAAATCTATTTATAATGAATTTAGAAATTTAATTAAATAGATAAAATTGTGTTTGAAATTATAAATATTGGAGATTCTTTTATATCAGTAAATTTTATAGAAAAAAAAATAAATTTATTTGAAATCTCAAAACAACTTGAAAAAAGTAACATTAAAGAAATTGAAGATATAGTATGTTCAAACTCATCTATAGGAATAGAATATGACTCTGATAGTACCAACTATAAAACCATAAAAAATAAAATAAATAATCACTTACAATCTTTAAAGATTAATTCCAAAAAAAAAAGAACAAAAATATGGACTATCCCAATTTGTTATAACAAAGAGTTTGCACTTGATATAGAAAAAATTTCAAAATCTACAGACTTATCAAAAAGTTCAATTATAAAAATACATTTAAATCAAGTTTATAGAGTAAATATGATAGGCTTTATTCCTGGTTTTGTTTACATGAAAACCCTAAATGATCAATTAAAAATTAGTAGAAAAAAAAATCCAAGATTAACAGTTCCAAAAGGATCTATTGGGATAGCAGATAACATGTGTGGGATTTATAATATTAAGAGCCCTGGAGGATGGAACATTATAGGAAGAACACCTTTATCTTTTTTTTCAATTTATAATTCACCACCTATTAAAATAAAACCAGAAGATAAAATTCAATTTAAAAAAATAAATAAAAAAGAATTTTTTAAAATTTTATATGAAAAATAACTACATAAAATTTCTTACTTCAGGTATACTTACAACAATTCAAGATTTAAGAAGAAAAGGATATAAAAAATATGGCATACCCGAATCAGGACCTTTAGATAAAAAATCTGCAATGTATGCTAACTTTCTAGTTGGAAACCCCTTAAAAAATGAAGTAATTGAAACAACTTTTAAAGGTCCTAAAATTAAATTTTATTTTAACTGTTATATCAGTATAACAGGAGCTGAATCAAATATTAAGCTTAACAACAAAAAAATTAAAATAAACAAAACCATAAGTATTTTTAAAAATGATATATTAGATATAGGTAATATTATAAATGGTAATAGAAATTACATAGCTATTAATGGTCAGTTTGATATTAATCTAAATTTTGGGAGTTTATCAACATATGAAAAAATACTTATAGGAGGAATTAAAGGCAAAAGATGTAAAAAAAATGATGTTATATATATAAATAAATCAAATAAAGTTCCTCTTCAAGTTATAAATGAGACCTTAATTAAAAGATACGATAAAAAAAATTATACCATAAGAATTATTAAAGGACCTGAATGGAATATTCTAACTAAAGAAGATAAAAAGGAATTACTAAAAAATAAATATACAATTAGTTCACAGAGTGATAGAATGGGAATTAGATTAATTGGAAAAGAGATGAAAATGAAAAAACTATTAAATTTTGAGAGTTGTCATGTATTTAGAGGAGTCATTCAATGCCCAAAAAATGGAAAACCAATTATTCTAATGAATGATTGTCAAACAACTGGAGGGTATCCTAGAATTGCAATAATTGCAAAAAAAGATATTGATTTATTGTCTCAAATAAATCCAAATAAAACAATATCATTTAAAATTATAACACTTAAAGAATCTGAAAATCTAATATCCTACTCTATTAGAAAAGAAAAAAAAATATTAATCTAAGACATTATAATCATTTTGTATCAGATTAAATTTTGACTTAATTTCATCTAATCTGATATATGCATCATTTCCTGGTTTTTGATCAGCTCTACTTAACATTGACATTAGATAACTTAACTGATTTATAAGCATAGGTTGCATATAAGGACCTTCTTTAATAGAAATTTTGTTTTTTATTAATTTTAACTGTTTAATTCTTTTATTATTATTATTATTATTATTATTATTTAATTCATTATTTAACTTGAATTCAAATTGCCTTAAATCACTAAGTAGAGCAGTTGTTTCAAGTAAAAAGTTTTCTTGTTCTACATAAGTATCATCGTTTATATGTGATAATCTAGGATCAGCTAAAACACTGAAATTTCTCTCAAACTTCTTATCATCAATCTGCATGACAACCTTATAATTTCCAGGTTTTACAAGTGGACCATTTCTATATGATCTACTCACATTATTATGCCAAGAACCCTTATGTCGCATATTCCAATGAAACCTGTTTATTCCTTTTTTTAAAGAAATTAAACTACTTGAAATAGATATAAAATCATTTGTAGACATTGAATATTCTTCTATTGTTTCTTCTTTATTTACACTAGAATAAGAGTTAATTAAATTATTATTTGAATTGTAGATTGAAAAAGTAATTTTTTCAATATTACTATTTACTAAATAATCAAAATCTATACTTGGTTCAGAGTAACTAATGTGATTAGTATTTCTATATCTATATCTATATCTAATAGAATTATTCACAGGATATAAATTCATATCTTCACTTAAATTATATCTTAATAAATTAATGTTATCTAAAATCCAAAATGATCTTCCCATTGTAGATAAAATTAGATTTCCTCTATGAATTTTAATGTCTGTAACAGGTGTAACTGGTAAATTCAATTGTAAACTTTCCCAATTTTTTCCATCATCATAAGAAACATACATTCCAAACTCTGTTCCTGCATATAACAAGCCTTCCCTTATAGGATCTTCTCTTAAAACCCTAACAGGATAATTATTTGGTATTCCATTCGTTATTAATTCCCACGATTCTCCAAAATCTAATGTTTTATAGATATATGGTTTCCAGTCACCTAATTGGTATCTTAAAATTGTCACATAAGCTTTTTCCTTTTTAAAATGTGATGGTTCAACAGAATCAACTCTCCCTCCATTATTTAAATCATCTGGAGTTACGTTAATCCATGTAATACCACCATCTTTAGTTAAATGAATTGGACCATCATTAGAACCAATCCATAAAATACCTTCAACTAGAGGAGATTCTCTTATTGAATATATTGTACTATAATACTCTTCACCTGTTATATCTCTAGTAATAGGGCTTCCAGATATTACCTGTTTATCATCTTCAAAAGCGGTCAAGTCTGGAGAAATTGTTTTCCATGTTTTACCATCATCAATAGTTTTATGAAGATATTGAGAACCATGATAAATAACATTGGGATTATGTGAAGAAACAAAAATTGGTGCAACTCTCTGAAATCTATATTTTAAATCCTTGGGATTATGCCCATAAATATTAGAAGCTCCTACATAATACTGCATTTCTTGTCCAGTCAACTTATTATATACACCAAACCTACCTTTACAATTAGAATAAACTATATTATGATTGCCGGGTTTAGGAACTGCAGGACCTGTTTCACATCCACCTGTGTTAATTATGTAAGCATTAGGTCCAGCTTGTACACCATAAGGTGGCCTGCTAGGAACAGCTATTGTTGAACTATTATCCTGTTGACCAGCATATAGCCAATATGGATATTGGTCATCTACTTCAACCTGATATAATTCTGCTGTAGGTTGATTAAATTGTGTGGTCCATGTTTTTCCAGAGTTAAAGGTAATATTAGCACCTCCATCATTTGATTGTATCCATATTGATGTGTCGTTTGGATTTATCCAAATATCATGATTATCTCCATGAGGTGTAGATTTTGATTTCCATGTCTTACCACCATTATTAGATATCATAAATCTATTTGCACTCGAGTACAAAATATTAGAATTTTTTGGGTTTGACTCAACATTTAAATAATAAAATGGCCTATTAACTAATTCTTCTCTACTATTCATCAATTTAAATGATTTTCCCCTATCAACTGACCTATAAATACCACCTTTACCATCAGATGCTTCAATCATTGCATATAATTTATTAGGATCTTCTTTAGATACGGCTAAATCAATTTTTCCAATATACCCTTTTGGGAGTCCATCTGATAATTTCATCCAAGTATTTCCAGCATCAACTGACTTATATATACCACCATTTAATGAACCACTAATAATTGTCCACGGTTTTCTTTCAGCTCTCCAAGATGCAGCATATATAATATTTGAATTATCTGGAGCTAATTCTACATCAACAATACCAATTGAGTCAGAAATAAATAGAATTTTTTTCCATGATTTTCCTCCATCAATAGTTTTATAAAGACCTCTTTCTTTATTTTTTTGAAAAGGTTGTCCTATTGCAGCAACATATACATTATTTTGATTGTTTGGATCAATTTCAACTGCACCTATCTGACCCGCATTATTAAGACCAATAAAATTCCATGATTTTCCAGCATCAGTAGATTTATACATTCCTTTTCCAACAATTAAATTAGACCTAAGCCCATCAGTTCCTGTTCCTACGTATATAATATTAGGATTTTTTTGATAAACATTTATCGCACCAATCGAAGGAGATTTAAAAAAACCATCTGAAATATTTTTCCATGTAGTTCCAGCATCTGTAGTTTTCCATAAACCTCCACCAGTTGTACCCATATAAAAAGTATATTTTAATGATTCAACACCATGAACACTAGTTACTCTACCCCCCCTAGTAGGCCCTACATTTCTATATTTAAGATTATTAAAGCCTATTTTATTTTCATTAGCCAAACTATTAAAAGGTCTATTTGTAAAAAAAATTGAAATAACTATTAATATTATGATTTTCAAATTCATATTAATTTTTTAATTTATTATAGACTGCATTAGTTATCATTATGTCCTGAACTGCAACACCAGTCAAATCTGCTACAGTAATATCATTTTCTGATTTTCTATAACTAATTTTAGAATCTATTACTAAGCCTAATTCGACAAGATTATTCTTATCAATTAGATTTTTATCTATTGCTTTTTTTGTTTCACCTCTTTCTAACCACTGAGATATACTATCAACGACTAAGCAATCGGCCATTTTAAGTATGTTTGGATCAAGCTCTTGTTTTTCATGTGTATCTGATCCAACTGCAGTTATATGCGTTCCTTTCCTAAGATCTCCTTTATTAATTAATGGTTCAGTAGAACTTGTTGTAGTAACTATTAAATTAGCTTTAGAACATAGTTCTTTTGAAGAATCAACTGATTCAATAATAAAACCCATCTTTGACATATCATGAATGTATTTATCAATATTTTTCTTACTTCTACCCAGCACAACAACATCTTTACAATCTGAAACCAATGCTAAATATTCAAGCTGCTTTCTTGCCTGAATACCAGTACCTAAAATTCCAATTCTATTTATTTGTTTGGGAGCTAAATACTTAGCACAAATAGCACCAGCTATTCCAGTTCTTATATCCGTTAGATGTCCCTCATCATGTAAAACACATTTTAAATAACCAGAATTCTTATCAAACATTACCATTAATCCATGACTCGTGCTTAAACCAAGAAAATCATTTTTTGGAAATCCAGAAGCAACTTTTATGACATAGTTTTTATCACTTTTTATATAACCATATTTAATATGAACATCTCCTGGTGGATCATCAAAAATAAGTTCTCCAACAGGAGGAACAACAGAATTACCTCTTGAATACTCAACAAAACCTTTCTCTATCGGTTTTATTAAATCTAAACCCTTAAGTGCTTTATCTATTTGATTCCGATTATAAATTATAGAACTCATAAAATTGATTTTAATGTGTCATTTCCAATATTTCCACCACATATTACTATACCAACATTCATTCCCTTAAATAATTTTTTATTTTTTAAAAAACCAGCAACTGATACTGCAGCAGCTCCTTCAATTAATAATTTCTCATTAGCAATAAAGAATTTAATATTTTCAACAATTTCCTCTTCTGATACAAGATAAAAATCATCTATAAACTCCTCACAAAAATTGTAAGTTATAGAATCTCTCTCTATTCCTCCAGCAGAACCCTCAGATAGAGTTGGTAACGACTCAAATTCTATAATTTTTCCTTTATTTAATGATATTTTCATTACTGGAGAATTCTCTGGTGAACATCCTATTATTTTAATATTAGAATTTATTGATTTTAAATATCCTCCAACCCCAGAAATTAAACCACCTCCACCAACAGTTATAAAAACTACATCTAAATCTTTCATTTGATTAATCATTTCAACTCCAATCGTTCCTTGACCAGAAATCACATCAATATCATTATAAGGAGAGACAAATGATAAATTATTCTCTTCAGCATATGAAATTGCAGATGATTCAGCAATTAAACAATCATTCCCAGAATATCTTACTTCAACACCATACTTTTTTATTAATTCAACTTTTGAAGGAACAGCATTCTCGGGAACATAAACCAAGCCTTTCATTTTTAAATTCCTTAAAGAATATGCAACTGCAGCTCCATGATTACCAGAAGAAGCGGCAACAACACTAATTGATTTATCAGGTAAATTTAAAATCTTATTCATTGCACCCCTTAATTTAAATGATCCAGTATGTTGAAAATTTTCAAGTTTTAAAAAAACATTAGAATCTGATATTGATGATAAATTTTCTGAATAAAATAAAGGTGTTTTAACTATATGTTTTTTAATATTATTATATGCCGTTTGGCATGATTCTTTTAAATCATACTTTTCCATTCCTATTTTGAAAATTTTGAATTATTAACTTTTTTTAATTTCTTAAATGGAATAGACAATAATGTTCCTAAATTATTAGTTTCAGATTTGTCCATATAAGTATCAATACCATAAACAACAGATTTTTGTTTATTAATAAATGAAAAAGTATTAAATAATCTATCCCATATTGAAAAAATATTACCATAATTTGAATCTGTTAATGGCATCTCATAGTGATGGTGAATTTTGTGCATGTTTGGAGTAACTAAAAAATAAGAAAGTATAAAATCTATTTTTTTTGGAATATTAATATTTGCGTGAGTAATATGAGCAAATAAAACAGACAAACTTTGATAAAGCATTACCATTCCAATTGAAGCTCCTGAAACAAAAACACCAATTATTGTAAAAATTATCCTAAATACTGTTTCACCAGGATGATGTCTCAAACCAGTTGTAACATCTACATTCATATCAGTATGATGTACTAAATGAAATTTCCACATCCAAGATACTTTATGTTGTATAAAATGAACCAAATAAGCACCAATTAAATCCAATAATAAAAGAGAGATTATAACATCAGCCCATATAGGTAAATTAAAAATATGAATGACACCTATTTGTTCAATTCCTACATATAATGTTGATTGCAGCAATAAAAAAGCAAAGCCAAACCCTATAATAGCTGTTGTTGTAGTAAAAAATAAATTTAAAAGAGCATGATTAATTTTTTTATACCTAAAAGAATAAAGCGGTATCATACCTTCAAGTACCCAAAAAAATACTATTCCACCTAATAATATTGATGTTCTAAAACTTAATGGAACATCTGAAAAAAAATCAATTAATTCTATCATTAAATATTTTTTATAACTTTAATAGCCCTAGATATTTCATCTTCACTATTATAGATATGAACAGAATGTCTAAGAAGTTCTTTTCCTACAGATCTGGGTTGTAATTTTTCCTTATCCCACATAACTTTCTGCAATTCAGGACCCGTTATTCCTTCTACTTTATAAGTAGTCAAACCCGCACACAAAATTTCATTACTAGAAGAAACTAAATCTACGTTATCAAGAATTTTAAGATTATCTCTTAAAAACTTTCCTAAAAACTTAATTCTATTTAACCACTTTTCTTTTCCTATCATATTAAAAAAATCTAAAGATGCATCTAAACCCACAAGAAGAGAAGGATTTCCAGTTCCTGACTGCTGTAATTTAAAACCAATATCAGTATTGTTGTCCCAATTATAACTTGATAAAGTTGCCCAAATATTACTTGATATTGATTTATCTAAATATAGTATTCCATTTCCAGCAGGAGAAAGTAACCATTTGTGTAAACTTGAATAATAAGCATCACAACCTAAATCTTTTACATTAACATCAATTTGTCCTACAGTTTGTGCACCATCTATAACAGTAAAAATACCTTTACTTTTAGCTATAGCACAAATTTCTTTTATAGGCATAACCGTTCCATAAACAGATACAATATGAGGAACAGCAATTAATTTAGTCTTTTTGGTAATTAAACCTACAATTGAGTTAATAATTTCTTCTTTACTATTAACAGGGACTGGAATATGTGCTTGTTTGTATATAATTCCTTTACGTTTAGCCAACTGTCTCCAAGCAGCAAAACCACCACCATGTTCCTGATCAGTATTAATTACTTCATCACCTTTTTTTAAATCTAGACCATTGGCAACAAAATTCATTCCAAAAGTGGCATTTTGAATAAGTGAAATTTCTTTATAATCACAATTAATAATTTTTCCTATTTTTTCTCTTATTGATATAAAATCACCATAACCCGATAATAAATTTGGTCCATTCCCCTTATAATCAGTTTCTGCACCATTTACAGCATTATTTTGCATATCCTTAATGACACTATTTAATACGTAGTTTGATTGAACCCCTAGTGTACCATTATTAAAATAAGTTTGATTTTTTTTTGTTGGAAACAAGTTTCTTACCTCACTCCAATAAGAACTATCAGATAAATTAGACAATGAACTTTTAATGTTTGATAATGAATCTTTAGTTGATTTAGAAATAAATCCCAAAGTGGGAATAGCTGATAAGCCAATAGCAGATTTTTTTATAAAATTTCTTCTAGAATTTGACATTTTGTTAGGTTTTGTTGAAAAATCATAAATATAAAGATTATTCTATCTCAAATAGAGATGAAATCAAAAATTTTATATTAATTTAATTTATAACCAATCATCAGACCACCTCTATATGGAATCCATTGAGCACTGTAATTATAACCTTTTCTTATATTAGTTGGGCACAAACCTAATTCATGACAATCATCATCTACTCTCTCTCCTGTATCCCTATCAAATCCTTGATAATTAGCATTTGACCATCCACCACTAAGAAATAAATCCAGTGACCATCTTTCCTTGAATTTCCACTGATAACCAGTTGTTATACCAGTAAAAAATATGTAGCCATACTGATACATATTACTCGAAGCATAACTTTTATTTTTAGATAATTTAAACATTCCAGCTCCAGTATGTGCTCCAAGATAAAAACCATCATTTTTTTCTTTAAAATAATATCTAAATTCTGGAAACACATAATTAAAAACAAAAGGTCTCTTTTGAAAATTTGGTTTTGAACCAAGTGTTATAGAATTCCAAAAAGACATAGTAGCATCAAGTTGAAATGTTGTTTTCTCACCAATTCCAACCTCAATACCAAAACTAGGTATTGCAAATAAAGCATACGTTGCATTTCCTTTTATGTATGTTTGAGAGTAGGAAAAAAAACCAATTGATAAAAATATTAAAAGAAGAAAAAATTTTTTCATAAAAATCATTTAGTTGCATAAAGATAAGTATTAATTAAAAAAATACCATTTAAATCCAAGATCGAGAACTTTATTTTGTCCAGGATAGTAGGGCGTGACAAAATATCCTCCATATGTATCAAATTGATTAAAATGCGTCATTTTTGCAAATATTCTTAAATTTTTAACTTGCATTAAAAAGAAAATATTTGTTCTAAAATAATTTTCTAACCTAAAGCTATCTTGTATATAGTAATTTTGTATTACGGGATCATAAGCATCCCCAAAATACTTAGATCTATAGTAAATATTTATCCCAAACTGTATAGGAATTGAATTATTAAACCACTTATTAGTATAATAAATTCTTGAATAATTATGATGAGTTGGTACTTTTATAATTTCTTTGCTTGATTCACCCACAATAGAATAATAATATTCATTTTCAAACTTTATCAAATTATTAAATAATCCTAATTTCAAATCAAACCCAAGGACGTTATAATTAATCATATCATCATTTTGAATTGGTATTTTAGAATTCGAAAAATAAATATGATTATTAATTGATACTAATTCTATTCTGGGCGAAAAGAAAATATTTTTATAATCTACTTTTACACTAAAAGATAGTTTATTTACGAACTTAGATTTAAAATCATTACTCCAATAGTAATGATTCCCATTATAATAATTCTCTAATATGTTAGGGTTATAAAGTCCACTAGTATATGAGCCATCAAAAAATTTATTATTAATCTTACCTATAAACTCATAATTACCATTTGTTTTAAGATTAATAGAACTATTAACAGAAAATTTATCTTTTTTAAATCTTAATTTTCCACCTATAAAATTCTCATTTATATTACTTTTTAATGAATCTAGAGAATATTTATAATTCAATAAATTATAGTTAGCATAAAAATTATACTCTATTCTAGCTATTGAACCTTTAATACCTATTCTATTTCTAAGAGAACTTAATTTAAAAGAATCAGCGGTAACCACATTATCATTAAGTATAGAATCATAATAAATAACATTTAAAGACAGATTATCATCATTATAGGATATATTTTGAGTATAGTATTCAACGTTAGCATAAATCTTAAACTTTTTTAATAATTTATATTCAAAAAATACATTATAATTTTTCCTTTTATCATTATTTTCAACCTTTGAAAGTCTTACTTCAGAGTCATTATATAAAAAATATTCTAATGGTAAATCTTGAATCTCAAGATCAACTCCTCCTGTCCCTAATACTTGATGACTAAAATTTAAAAAACTTGAAAAAAGTTTAACTTTTTTATTTTTTGACTGATGATAAACAAAAAAATTAAATGCTGAAGAATTAACATTCCTATCTCCTTTTGTTTTAGTTGCACCTATCTGCTTATCAGAAGCAATTCTATGTATATCAAATCCTATATTCCAATTTTTGTTTATGTTCCTTGTAAACAGAAAATCTACTTTATTTCTCCCTTTACCCCCTAAAATTAGTTCCAGATCAATAAATGGTGATTTTGTATTATAGAATTTATTATTTCTAATAACGTTATAATATGAATCTAAAGAATTAAATCCTGAAGAAACATTAAAAAATTTAGGTGTCCTGTCAAACAAATCTTCAAGGGGTGTACCAAGATTTCCAAGATTTTGAAATCTCATTTTCTTTTTTTCAAAAATTGAAAATTTTTCAAAATTATTTAATGATGAATCAACTTGTGTAAAATTAGTATCTCCTTCTAACAATTGACTACTTAATATATAGGATGTAGTATTCATACCATACATTATTTTTGTAGAATCATCTAATAACGTTCTTCCTATCTTGTTTTTTGATCTACTTGCGTTATTATCTTTATCGCCCCCTCTGGTATCTTGAGAATAACCATCTATCAGAAAAAAAAAGAATAATGAAAGTACTAGTAGAAGCCTCATTGGTATCTAAATATATTTACTCAACTCCTTATTATGTAAAAATTCAATCTCAATAGGTACATAATATACACTATAATCTGAAAACATATCCTTGAATTCACATAATTTAACAGCGTCTTTTTCTGTTGTAATCAATGTTTTAGAAACATTTAAAGACTTAATTATTTTTGTGATTTCCTTCTTAGTATATATGTGATGATCTTTAAATACAAATTTCTCTACAACATTAAATTGTGATTCTATATACTCATTAAAACTTAAAGAATTAGCTACAGATGTAGAAATAACAACATCTTTTGTGATCTTCTTACTATTAAATAAACATATTGGTTTTAAATAATTAACGCTTGAAAATAATATTGGAACATCTTTTTTTAAAAAACTAAAACTCTTATTTTTAATATAATCAACTTCTTTCAATGAAATATTTTTTGGAGAATTTGTGAAAATTAATACGTCACATCTTTTTATATTATTTTTATTTTCTCTTAACATACCAACAGGGAAAATATTATCATCAAAAAATGGAGATTTATATGATGATAATACAATATCAAGATATTTATTTATCGATCTGTTTTGAAATGCATCATCAAGTATCGCATAAATATCATTGTTTTCTTTTTCTATTAATTTAATTGCTTTGTGTCTATCTTCTGATACTATTACCTTAGATATATTACCAAACTTATTATACAATTGTTTTGGTTCATCTCCTACCGTCAAGTAGGTATCAGACTCATTAATTAATCGTAGTCCTTTCGTTAATCTTTTATAGCCCCTACTTATTATACTAAATTTATAATTTTTCTTTATAAAATATCTAGAAACATATTCTACCATAGGTGTTTTTCCAGAACCACCCATTACTAAATTTCCTATAGATATTATTTTAACATTATATTTTTTTGATTCTAGAATATTATAATCATATAAAAAATTTCTTAGACTTGTAATAAATCCATAAATTATAGAAAAAGGAAATAACAAATATTTTAGATATATCCACATAGATCTATGAAATTAACCAAAATTATCGACTCTTTAGAGAAATGGGCACCACCAATTTATCAAGAATCATACGACAACTCAGGCCTATTGATTGGAAATAAAAAAAATGAAATAAAAGGATGCTTAATATCTTTAGATTGTACAGAAAAAGTTATCGATGAAGCGTTAAAAAAAGGTTGTAACCTTATCATTTCTCATCATCCATTAATTTTTGAACCAATTAAATCTATAATTTCTGATTCATGGATAAGTAGAACAATAGAAAAAGCAATTAAAAATAATATAAACATTTATGCTTTTCATACAAATCTTGATAATGTAATAACCGGTGTAAATAAAAAAATATCTGATCTTATTGGATTAAAAAACATATCTATTTTAAGTAAAAAAAGAGGATATACAAATAAATTAGAAATTTATATACCACAAAAATCAAAAAATACATTAATGGATAAATTATATGAAATTAATTCAGGTACTATTGGAAACTACAAAGAATGTTCATTTTCAATATTAGGAAAAGGCAGCTTTATTCCTACATCAAAATCTAATCCAACTATAGGTGAAAAAAATTCAAAACAAGTTGTTAAAGAAGAAAAAATTGAAATCCTTTTCCATAAAGAAAATCATGATAAACTTGTATCCATAATCAATAAATACCATCCTTATGAAGAACCGACTTTCTTTATTACAAAATTAGAAAACACAAATCATGAAATCGGATCTGGAATTATTGGTACAAAAAAAATTTCATTCAATAATCTTCTCAAAAAACTAAAAAAAACATTTAACAAAAATGTAATTAAACATACAAAACCTATTAAAAAAAATATAAAAACAATAGCTGTTTGTGGTGGTTCTGGCATTTTTTTAATTGATGATGCAATTAACAAATCTGCAGATGTATTTATAACTTCAGATTTAAAATATCATGAATATTTTAAATCTGATAATAAATTAGTACTTCTAGATATAGGACATTATGAAAGTGAACAATATACAAAAGATTTAATTTTTGAATTTTTAAATAAAAAATTAATTAATATTGCACTTCATTTATCAAAAGTTGATACAAACCCTGTAAAATATTATTAATTCCATGAAACAAAGCATAGCAAAAAAACTAAATAATCTGTTAAAATTACAAATAATTGATTCTAATATTTATGAAATAAAAAAAGTCAGAGGAGCACTACCAGAAGAAGTTCAAGATTTAGAAGATGAATTAATAGGATATAATACGAGACAAGAAAAATATAATGATGAAATAAATAACCTAAAACAAGATATTGAAGATTTAAAAAACAAGGTTAGCAACGCTAAAAAACTTATAAAAAAGTACAAAGAACAACAAATGAATGTTAGAAATAATAGAGAATTTGATGCTATATCTAAAGAAATTGAGCTACAAGAACTTGATTCGAAAATCTTCCAAAAAAAATCTGGTGAAAATGAGATTAAAATAGAAGAAATTAAAGAAGAAATTAAAGCAACCAAAAAAATTATTAAAGAAAGAACTCAAATTTTAAAATCTAAAAGAAATGATTTAGACGTTCTCTCTAAAGAAAGTCAAGGAGAAGAAAATAAACTAGTTAAAGAAAAGACTAAAGCAGCTAAACGAGTAGAAAATTCTCTATTACTCGGCTATGAAAAATTAGTTGAAAGACAAAGAAATGGACTAGCAGTTGTTAAAGTAAAAAGAAATGCATGTGGTGGTTGTTTTAATATAGTTCCTCCTCAAAGACAAACTGAAATTAAGGAAAAGAAAAAAATCATACTCTGTGAATATTGTGGTAGAATTTTTGCAGATGTAATTGTAGAAGAGATTAAAGAAAAAAAACCTATAAAAAGAACTAAAAGAACTAAAAGAACTAGTAAAGTAAAAAAACCTATAAAAAGAACTAGTAAAGTAAAAAAACCTATAAAAAGAACTAGTAAAGCAAAAAAATAGACTGTTGCTAAGTTAGATGATCTATATTGTTTTTTTCTTTTAAAATAAATTTTCCCCTATCATAATGTATTATGTAAAGGCATGTATTCGAATGTAAGTAATTATCCATTCTAGTCAAATCCTTATCAAGGATCAAAGATAATAATACTCTTAATGCCCTACCATGAATGCATATTAAAATTTTATTAAATTTTTCATTGATAATATGACTTATTCCTCTATTTAATCTAACAGCAATTTCATTTGGTGATTCTCCACCTTTAAATTTATTATTTAAGTTCCCTTCAGCCCATGAATCTGTAAGTCTTTTATATACATCAAGGTCATCACTTTTTCCTTTATTTATACCCCAACTAATTTCATTAAATTCAGATAATTTCTCATAAATAATACCATCATTTATAAACTCCTTTACAGTTAAAAATGTTCTTTTAAGATTAGAAATATAAATTTTTTCAAAATTATAATTCTTATAATAATCATAAAACAATTTAGATTGTTTTATCCCCTCTTCATCTATTTCACTATCAACTTCAGAACCTTGAATAATTCCTTTTTTATTATAATCAGTTTGAGCGTGTCTTATAAGATATATTTCTTTCATAGTAAGAAATCAATAAAACATATTAGTTTATATAAAAAATAAGTTTAATACCAGTATGTAAAAAATAGAAAATAATGACTGAAGTACTATAGTATTAATATTAGATTTAACCAATTCTCTAGATTCATAATTTTTATACAATTTTAAAAATATTGAAAAACCAAAAAGGTATAGTAAAACATTTCCTGCAATAAATATATTTTCATTAAAATACTCAGAAGATTTTAATGTATTTGAAAGATAAAAAGAAGATAAAAATGCAAGGGTTAAAAATAATAAATAAACCCATCTAGAAGCCTTTTTTCCAAAAGTAACTACCAAATGATTTTTTCCAGTTATTGCATCACTCTTAGCATCAGGAAACTGATTTATAAATAGAATGTTTGTAGTCAAAAAACCAAAAGGAATACCCAATAGAACTAAAGTATTAAATGTTGTAGAAAACAATTCTATTGATTCAATTGAAATTGCATATCCTGAACCTAATGTTAATAAGGGACCAAATGCTAAAAAAATACACAACTCACCAATTCCTCTTCGTGATACGAATCTTAAAGGAGTAGCAGTATAAAAATACCCTAGAAATAATGCAAATAATCCAACAAATAAAGAGCCTTGAATATTAACTGTTGAACCCGTCAACAAGTAAATATTATAAAATAACAAAGAAGCAACTAAAATAGAACTCATCAATAATATCTTTGCAACTTTTTTTGTTCTTTTAAGTGTAATAATACCAAGTTCTATTGCCCTACTTCCACCAGAAATTGATGCTCCTCCAGGTTGGAAATAATCATTATTTCCTTCATCTGTTCCATCTTTAACATCAAAATAATCGTTATAAACATTAGATGATAAATGAAGAAATAAGACACCCATTACAGCAAGTACTAAACTCAATGGACTAAATAATCCATCTCCAATACCAGCATAATAAGAGGCAACTGCTAAAACTGGAAAAATTGAAGCAGAAGTAAATGGAATACGCGTAATAGCAACACCTTTAATTATTTTTGTAGAAAAATTAATAGGAACATCAACATCTTCACTAATTACTTCAGTAACACCACAATAACCAGTTTGTGCATTGCTTTTACCATCAGAAAAAGTTGGTGTAATTCTAATTTTAGCATTTATCTTTGACCCATCTTTTTTAAGGAAATATGTTTGCCCAACATACTCACCAAACTTATCAGCTGTAGCAAGCCAATTCCCTACGTTCTGAATTACAATTTCTCCAGGAGAAAAAATAGATACTCTTTTTTTTCCTATAATCTCAGATTTACTATATCCAAAAATACTTTCAGCAGCATTATTCATTGTTAATACCCTACCCTCCATATCACATGTTATTACACTTTTCATTACATTATATTTATTTAAAACAATATGTTCAATTTAATCATTATATCTTAGTGAAAAAAACAAAAATTAGCTTTCATAATCATCTAAAATTTTAAGCATACCATCAAGAGTTAAAGTTGGAATGATGTCACTAAAATAACCCCTTAATGGTTTAGCAAATTTAGACAAACCTCCTGTAGCTACTACTTTTGTTGGTTCAGACAACTCACTTTTAATTCTAAAAATTAATTCTTTAATTAAACCAACATATCCATACATAATACCACCCTGAATAGAATGAATGGTATTTTTTCCAATTACTTTTTCTGGTAACGATAAATTTATTTTAGGAAGTTTTGCTGTATTCTTATATAAAGAACTAATAGAAGTTTGTAAGCCTGGAACAATATTCACTCCTAATATTTGATTATTCTTTGAAACAGTAGTAAATGTTAATGCAGTACCAAAATCTACAACAATAACATTTTCATCATACATACTTGATGCCTCTACTGCATTACAAACCAAATCAGTTCCAATTTCATTTATATTATCAATTGATATTTTAACCAAACCAACAGAAGACGCCTTTATTATGTGAATATTTTTACATAACATATCACTAACAACAAGTTTAACAACATCTGTTAAATTTGGAACAACACTACTTATCACAACACTTTTTACACGTGAAGGATTAAAATCATTAAGTGATAAAATTTTTTTTATTTTTTTTTGTAGAGACCAGTATGTGATATTTTTTTTGGAACTTAATCGATATATTTTTGACCATTCATTATTAGAATTCAATCCAATAACAATATTTGTATTACCTATGTCAACAGCAATTTTAATCTTTTTCATTAAATAAATTTAATTGATCCGGTTCCAGATCTAATTCAACAGATTCTCCAACATTAAAATTATCATTTACTTCATCACTTTCTATTTTATTTTTTTCATTAACAACTCCTTTAGATTTTAAAAAACTAAAGCTCCCTGAACGTACTTTATCATAAGATATTTTATTACCTATTGCCTTCCAACCTTTGATATCTATAAAGTTATCAATGTCCAACTCTGCAGACTCTAATTTTTTATTTTTATAATGCTTAAAAATTATAATTTCTCCTAATTTAAAAGTTGCATACTCCAATTTTGATCCTTTATTTAAAGAGATAAATGTGAATTTTTTATTTGGAGTTGTAGTTTCTACACAAAATCTTTTTACATAATAATTTTTTAGCTTACCATCATAATAAACTGCTGATAAAACACCTTTTAGATCAAATTTAGAAAGAAATAAAACATTATTATAATCATACCTATTTGTTAATTCAAAAGATGTTAATTCATAATTTCCATCTTTATAGATCACAAGAATTAAATCATCACCATTAAATTTTCCAACAAAATCTCCTCTACCATCAGAATTTAATCTGCCAATAAATTTGTCATAATTTATTTTAATCCCCGATAAACTTGATAAACCAATCGATTTATGCTTTATAGCCCTAATTCTATACTTTGAAAGAATGTTTCCTTTTGCACCTTTTCCTTTTATTTCAATATTAGAAAAATCATAATCAAATAACTTTATCCTAGCTTTCTGTGAAGCATGAATATGAACAGAAACAACTTCAGACTCTCCATTTGGTCTAGATTCAAGGTATAATAATTTTGAACCCTTATTCCCTTTTGTGACATTGTATATTCTCTCCTTACTAGCAGAAATAACTTGAAATCGTTTAACAAAAGAATATTTTGATTTTCCCTCATAATAAACGGCATTAAACACCATTCTATTATCACTCTTTTTCCACAATTGACACAATACTATATTTTTTCCTATAAAAACTTTTCCTTGAATTTTCACAATTTTATATGTTCCATCAGCACAAAATGCTATAACATCATCAATATCAGAACAATTACAAACAAATTCATCTTTCTTAATACCATAACCTAAAAAACCTTCCTTTCTATTAACATATAGCTTAACATTATTAGCTGCAACGGCTTTAACTTTAATTGTATCAAATTTTGAAATTTCAGCTTTTCTTTCTCTCCCTTTACCATACTTATTTAGTATATCATAGAAATATTGAATAGTATAATCAGTTAAGTTTTCAAGATATTTTAAAATCTTCTTTAGTTCTTTATTTAATTTAACAATAGAATCGGTAAGCTTGTTTTTATCAAATTTTGAAATTCTTTTTATTTTAATTTCAGTTAATCTAATTAGATCTTCTCTATTTATTTCTCTATAAAAATCTTCTTTAAATGGATCAAGACCCTTATCTATAGTATTTATAACAGAATCCCAAGTATCACATTTTTCAATAAGAATGTATATCTTATTTTCTATAAAGATTTTTTCAAGAGTTGAAAACAATATCTTTTCTTTTAACTCTTCTCTTTTTATTTCTAATTCCTTTTTTAGTAAAGTTTTTGTTAAATCTGTAGAAAATTTTAAAATTTCTTTTACACCCAAAAACTTGGGTTTTTCATCAACTATTACACACGCATTTGGAGAAATCGATACTTCACAATCAGTAAATGCATACAATGCATCAATTGTGATACTAGGAGATTGATTTTTATGTAAAGAGACTAATATTTCAACATCTTGAGCTGTGTTATCAATAACTTTTCTTATTTTAATTTTTCCCTTATCATTAGCCTTTATTATTGAATCAATAATACCTGAGGTTGTAGTTGTATAAGGTGTATTTCTAATAATTAATGTTTTCTTATCTAATTCTTCAATTTTAGATCTTAATCTGATCTTCCCTCCTCTTTTTCCATCGTTATAATTCGTTATATCAACAAATCCACCATTTGAAAAATCAGGATATAACTTAAAAGATCTTCCCTTTAAATAAGCTATTGAAGACTTTATTAATTCAACAAAATTATGAGGAAGAATTTTTGTGGAAAGGCCAACAGCAATCCCTTCAACTCCAAGAACTAATAATAAGGGAAATTTTACAGGTAAATTATCAGGTTCTTTCTTTCTTCCATCATATGACAGCTTCCATTCGGTAGTCTTATCATTAAAAAGTGTATCTAAAGAAAATTTTGAAAGTCTAGCTTCAATATAACGTGATGCAGCAGCTTTATCTCCTGTTCTTATATCTCCCCAATTTCCTTGAGTATCAATTAACAAGTCTTTCTGTCCAAGATTAACAAGTGCATCCTCTATAGAAGCATCCCCATGGGGATGAAACTGCATGGTACTACCTATTATATTTGCACACTTATTATATCTACCATCTTCCAAACGATTCATAGAATGTAATATTCTTCTTTGAACAGGCTTTAAACCATCATATATCGATGGTATAGCCCTTTCAAGAATTACATAAGAGGCATAATCTAAAAACCAATTCTCGTACATGCCAGAGACTTGTATCTCACCTCCAGATTCTTCCTCAGGATTATCTATATCCATTACTAAATCGTTATCATTCATTCTATTACTTCAAATAAATCTTTTTCAACTCTTAATTTATCAATTATAAATTCTTGTCTTTTTTGTGTGTTTTTTCCCATATAAAAAGATAGAAGTTCTTTAATTTTTGAGTTTTCATTTAAAATAACTGGTTCAAGTCTTATGTTCTCATTAATAAAATTCTTAAACTCACTAGGAGAAATTTCACCAAGTCCTTTAAATCGAGTTATTTCTGGATTTTTTCTTATCTCTTCTACTGCAGAGTTTCTCTCTTCATCATTAAAACAATATATCGTCTTTTTTTTATTTCTTACTCTAAATAGAGGAGTTTCAAGAATAAAAACATGACCTTTTCTTACTAAATCAGGAAAAAATTGTAAAAAATAAGTTAAAAGTAAAAGTCTTATATGCATTCCATCCACATCAGCATCAGTAGCAATTATTATTTTATTATAACGTAATCCTTCAAGACCATCCTCAATATTTAATGCGTGCTGAAGTAAATTAAATTCTTCATTTTCATATACTATTTTTTTTGTGTAACCAAAACAATTAAAAGGCTTACCTCTAAGACTAAAGACTGCTTGTGTTTTTACATTACGAGACTTGGTTATAGAACCGCTTGCAGAGTCTCCCTCAGTTATAAAAATTACAGATTCATTTTTTAATAATTCATCTCCTTTTTTATCATTAAAATGCACTCTACAATCCCTAAGCTTTTTATTATGAAGATTAGCTTTTTTTGCCCTTTCATTAGCTAATTTCTTTATTCCAGCTATCTCCTTCCTTTCCCTTTCTGACTGCATAATTCTTTTTTGTAGAGCTTCAGCTACTTTAGAATTTTTATGAAGAAAATTATCAAGTTCTTTTTTTAAAAAATCATTTACGAATGATCTTACCTTTTTACCTTTTGGACTAATATTTAATGATCCCAACTTTGTTTTAGTTTGGGATTCAAAGACTGGTTCCTGAACTCTTATAGCAATTGAAGCTGCAATACTTGCTCTAATATCAGACGCATCATAATCCTTCTTAAAAAATTCTCTTATAGTCTTAACAATACTTTCTCTAAATGCTGAAAGATGAGTGCCACCATGAGTAGTGTACTGTCCATTCACAAATGAGTAGTATTCTTCACCATAATTACTTGTATGTGTAAGAGCACACTCTATGTCATTTCCTTTAAAATGGATAATAGGATATCTAATTGAATCAGGATCTGTTTTCTTAGTTAATAAATCTAATAAGCCATTTTTGGAATGAAATTTTCTGCCATTATAATTTAGTGATAAACCAGAATTTAAAAATGCATAATTCCATATTTGATCTTCTAGATATTCTGGAATGTAATGATAATTTTTAAAGATTTCATTATCAGGCTTAAACATAATAAATGTCCCATTTTTCTCATCAGTATTATTTATATCATCATCAATTATCAATTCACCCTTATCAAACTCTGCTTTCTTGCATTCACCATCCCTATAAGATTCAACATAAAACTTAGACGATAAAGCATTCACTGCTTTTGATCCTACACCATTTAACCCAACAGATTTCTGAAATGCTTTAGAATCATATTTTCCACCAGTATTTATTTTTGATACACAATCTATAACCTTCCCTAATGGTATTCCTCTTCCATAGTCTCTAACTTCAACTGAATGATCCCTAACACGTATCTTTATTGTTTTTCCATGACCCATCAAATGTTCATCTATAGAATTATCAATAATTTCTTTAATGAGAACATAAATTCCATCATCTTTAGCAGATCCATCCCCAAGTTTTCCTATGTACATTCCCGGACGTAATCGTATATGTTGCTTCCAATCTAGAGACTTTATACTCTCTTCAGTATAGGTATTTTTATTATTTTTCATTAACAAAAATAAATATAAGAATGAATAACAATAAATGTATTGTTTATCTAAAAAATATCAAAAGCTTTTAATCTAATAGAATAAATTGGGACATTATTTCTGACGTTATTCCCAATAAAATTATTTATGTAAATTTCTAGAGAAGTATTATCATAAAAATTTATACTCATACCAGCAAATACTTCAACAAGATCCCTAGAACCACCCATTACTGATATATATTTTGTTAAAGGTATTTTGGCGCCAAAAGAATAGAAATCTTCCTCATCATCAATTAAAACATAATTTCCACTAACGGATAAGATATTTTCTCCAATCGGTAGATCATAAGATACTGTCGCAATTGTTGCATTACCAAAAGGATCAAATTTTCTATCCTGGAAATCAAATTCATCTTCACTAAAAAGACCAATTTTTGTGGATATTCCAACCAAAAAATTTCTTGTATAAATTGTTATACCTGGAACAAGAGCAAAAAGTGATTGTTTAAAATTACTTCCTGACCAATTCAAATAAAGTGGATCTGATGTATCCCATGCAAGAAGATCGAATTTATCATATGAATACGAACCTTTAATTGCAAACATAACATTCATCTCTCTATTAAGTTGTTGTCTGTAACCAAGAGTTACTCCTGCCGATAATCTTTTAAAAAGATCATTGCTATAGTTTAATAAATCAACGCTAGTCTGAAAATGATTATTAGTAATTCTTTGACTACTTCTTGTTCCGCTATTACTTGAAAAATAACCAGGTGCAGGACAATAAATATTATTATCTGTCATCCTAAAACTTGCTGATGCATAGGTCAATGAAGAGTTAAACTTTGATCCACGTATCGATCTAGTATCAAGTATAGATAAAGAATTTCTTCCATCTATCCCAGCTAAAGCAGGATTTACAAGTATGTTGTTATCAGCAGCCCTGAGTATTTCAATGTATTCCTGTGTATATCCTACTAGGGAAGAAAAAATAAAAGTTAATATAAGAAATAATTTTTTCATCATCTATCTAATAATAAAATACCAACAATTGTCCTTGCTTTAGTATCACCATACTCAATAGGAGTTATTTGGTAATAGTAAAAATCTTTCTTAACAGTTCCTCCAGTAAATTGATTCGTCCCATCCCACATTTGATCACCAGTAACTGTGGAGTCAAAAACTTTTCTTTGGTACCTGTCAAGTATCAAGACTTCAAATTTAACGTTTTCTAGTGTTATATTCTTCAACTTTATGACAAAATAGTCATTGAACCTGTCAGCATTAGGAGTAAAGTAATCAGGGAGCTGATACTCAGGAAATTGAATGTTTTCAATATAAATCAATAATGTAGCTTCATTTGAATAACAACCTTCTGAATCTCTAACCCAATATATTAAACTATCTGTTTTTGTAGGAGAACCTGTATAAATGTAAGAGATAGTACCATCACCATTTACTATATAATCACCCCAGTGTGGTGGATTAATAATTTCTATACTAGTAGAATCTAAAGGACTATCAACATCATGATCATTCATTATAAGATCTTTTATAATGGTATCATAATCTAAAGCATTAACTGTAATAGTATCATCTTCTGCAATAGGACAGTCATTTATTGAATTTATTGTAATAGTTACATTTGCTTGAACTTCACACGTACCATCTGAGAGTTTATACACAAAAGTCACAACCTCAGGTCCTGGTAATGGAACTTGACTAGGAGAAAAATATTTAAAAGTTCCATCACTCTTCAACTCTAATGTTCCTATAGCTGGTGGTGTTACAACCGAGGTTATTAAGAAATCTTCTTCAAAAGTATCTGGATCACTATCATTAAATACTAATGAAGAATCTAAAACATCTCCCTCATTGATAAGAAAGTTATCATCTTCTGCAACAGGACAATCATTTATTGGATTTATACAAATAGATACCGTTGCTGTGTCAAGGCTATTAAAATCTCCATCATTACATATGTATGTGAAAGCATCTGCAATTGCATCTCCACCATCGTGAGTATAGGTAAATGTTCCATCAGAGTTAAAAATTAATACTCCATGCATTGGAGGATCAACTAAAATTGCTGTAAGTATCGAATCCTTTACATCAGGATCAATATCATTACCAAGCACACCTTCCGCATAAGTCGAAATAGTAAAACTACCTCCCTCATCAACACATGTAGGTATTAAATCATTGTTAGCTATTGGAGGTTTATCATCTACTGGATCTACAGTTATTGTAACCGTATACACTGAACCAGTGCACTCTCCATCAGAGAGTCTATAAGAAAACTGATCCTCAAAATTTTCGCTATCATCATGAGTGTATATAAACGAACCGTCTGAATTTAGCACAAAACCTCCATTATGATATAGAGGAGGAGTCACTAAATTAACAGATAAAGGATCACACGGATTGTCATCTACGTCATTTTCTAGTACACCAAAATCTAAAGTTATGTCTATTGTCTCTCCCTCAGTGACAGTGTACGCATCATTATTACCATTAGGACATACATTGTTTATTGTTATGTATACCGTATCTGGTGGATTGCTAGAACCAACACTATCAACAACTGTGAAGGTAAAGAAATCTTGACCAGGTGTATCGCTACAATCATGTTCGTAAACAAATGATCCATTTGTGTTTATATCACCAGAAGGGAGGATCATTCCATTTGATGGGGGCTGATCAATGTATGCATTCAGAGGAAAACCAAGAGGACTAAATGAACCAATAAGTAAACCTTGAGTAGAATCTACAACGAGTTGTTTTCCTTCATCAACAGCATAGTAATGAGCAACTGCAACAGGAGGAGGATTAACAATGCTAATGTATACGGTATCCGTTTCAACAGCGTTATCCTCTCCATCATATAACTGATAGACAAAATAATCCATTTCAGGAGAAAATGTTCCGTCTTGGATATAAGTAAAAGCACCATTAGGATTAAGTACAAATGTTCCTACATGCTGAGTAGGTGGTTGTACTAAAACTACGCTAAGTACATCACAAGAATTTGAATCTAAATCATTAAGTATAGGGCCAGATGCAGAATCAACATTTAATGTTTGACTATTTTGTACACTATAAAAATCTGGCTCTCCAAAAGGAGCTTCATTTACAATATATATTATTGCTGTATCAGAAACTAAAGAGTTAAGAGTCCCATCATTTACATAATAAATAATGTAGTCTTCATTGTCAGAATCATTACAATCATGGATATACTCAAATTGACCTTTGTTACCCAAAGTAAATATTCCAGCATGATGAATAGGTGGAATATCTATTACTGCAGATAAATCTACTAGAGGATTATCGATATCAATGTCATTATTAATTATCAAATCAGAATCTAAAAGCGTTACAATAAGTGTGTCTTGCTCATTTACATAAAAAGTATCTTTAACAACTATTGGAGGATCATTTATACAAAGTACGTTAATCGTAACCGTGGCAGTATTTGAAGTTAAAGGATTTGGGTTGGGTGAAGTTATTCTTATTCCATCAATTGCCATGTACGAATTTATTCCGACATCACGAGAATTATAAAATTCAAGTCTTTGAGAAGTTGCAGTAGCAGTAAAAACCAGAGAGACTTCAGACCAGACCTGGTTTCCATCTCCCAGATAAGGAATTTTTGGAGAATATATCACTTCTGATCCAAATATTACCTTAATGTTATCTTCCTCATTTACATTTGATGAACTCATTCCAGCATTAGCTTGATAAAAAGTAACAGTGTACTGTCTACCTACTTGAAGTGAACTAATGGTTGTATAAAAAGATTCATCAAAAACACTACCTCCATTAGAAAAAAGAGCGGCAAAAACTCCACCATCTGGAGATGAAGGCATTCCTTCTGCATAACCTCCTGGACTTCCTAAACCTACAGGAGAAAGCCATGAATCTGCACTATTTTCTCCATTTTCCCATCCACCACCAGTAACATTTGCATTTAAAGTTGTTGATGTCGTACTAGTAGCAACAGAGGCAAGTGACTGAAAAGTTCCATCAGCACCACCCAGTGAAAGACTAGAATTTCCATCGTCACCATTATATGTGAAAGAATCAGGACCACAATAATCAGGATTTGGGGTGTAGGTCACCACACTATCAGATATTGTAATCGTACCATTTGTAGTACTTGTTAAGATGTTGTAATTAATTTCATCTCCATCAACATCAGTTACTAAAAGAGTAATATCCACTGGAGTATCCTCATTTGTTGTTACGGTTATATCAGAAGCTACTGGGGCATCATTTACTGGATTAATAGTTATTAATATTGTCGCTGTATTACTGTAATTATAAGAACAAGTTATTCCAGAACAGTCGACGTGTGCAACACGATACGTTAATGAATCTAAACCAAAATAATCAGCATTTGGAGTGTAGGTAAGGGTAGTTCCAGATAAAGATGCGGTACCATTTATAGGGTTATCAATAACACCTATTCCTAGAGATGAATCATCGTATGTAATAGGATCTCCCTCTACATCAGTTGCTACTAAAGTAACATTTACAGGCGTATCTTCATCGGTTGATGCAGTTAAGTCAGAGGCTACAGGTAAGTCATCTATTGGAAGAACAGTTATTGTGACAGTTGCTGAAGTCGTTGTAGTTCCATCATTGACACTCCACGTAAAAGAATCAGAACCATTATAATTTGCATTTGGAGTGTACGTAGCGGTAGATCCAACTAAAGTTACGGTACCATTTGTAGGATTAGTAAGAATAGTATAAGTCAACACATCACCATCAACATTAGTAGCTATTAAACTAATACCTACAGGAATATCTTCATTAGTTGATGCAACATGATCTTGTGCAACAGATATGTCATCTACAGGAGTAACGGTTATTGAAACCGTAGCAGTAGTAGTTGTAGTTCCATCATTCACAGAAAATTGAAATGAATCTGATCCGTTATAATCAGTGTCTGGAGTATATGTTACTGTATTTCCAGATAAAGTCACGGTTCCATTTGCAGGGGCTGCAGCAATGCTATACGTGAGTACGTCACCATCAACTTCAGTAGCTATAAGATTAAAAGATTTTGGAGTGTCTTCATTTGTTGTTATGGACTGAGGCTGTGCTACAGAGGCATCATCAACGGCAGTAATTGTAATTGAAACTGTGGCAGTATTACCATCATCCACACCATCATTTGCTTTATAGGTAAATGAATCCGTTCCATTATAATTCGCGCTAGGAACGTATGTGATAATATTTCCAACAACACTGACACTACCATTTGTAGGAGCAGATACTATTGTGTAATTTATCGACCCATTCCCTTCAACATCAGTTGCAGTTACATCTATAGGTAATGAAACATCTTCATTTGTCGTTACTGTCTTATCTGATGAAACCGGTGGATCATTAATTGGATTAACGGTTATAGGAACAGTTGCGTTACTGTTATTGGTACCATCATTTACTCTATAGCTAAATGAATCTGATCCATTATAGTTAGCATTAGGTGTGTAGGTAACTACAGATCCTGTCATTGTTAGAGTTCCATTTGTAGGATTTGTGGTAATAACATAAGTTAGCGCATCATTTTCAACATCAGTAGCCACAATGTCAATATCTACAGAAGTATCCTCGTTTGTTGTTGCTGCTAGAGTAGAGGTAACTGGAGCATCATTTACAGGAGTCACAGTAACCGAAGCAGTTGCAACATTACTGTCTGTAATTCCAGTATTAACCTTATATGTGAAAGAATCTGAACCATTATAATTAGCATTTGGAGTATAAGTCGCCGTGGAACCAGATAAACTAACCGTTCCGTTTGTAGGATTTGATACAATGCTATAAGTTAATGAACCTGCACCACTACCAACTAATGTAATGTCTACTGGAGTATCTTCAGGTGTTGTTGCAGATACATCAGAAGCTGTTGGAGTATCGTTATCAGTAATTGTTACTGTAGCTTGCTGAGTACCACTTTCTGTTGCATTTGTAACTGATGATATATCAATAATCACGGTCTCATCATTTTCATCTATTATGTCATCTATTACCGTTAAAGTAGTTGTTCCTGTTGTAGCTCCTGCAGATATTGTAATTGAATTACTAGACATTCTATAATCGGTTCCCCCTCCTGTAGCGGTTCCACTAAAAGATAGGTTAACAGTAACATCACACGATGCAGCTACATTGTTTAGTGTTGCAGTAACAGTAACTGCTCCAGCTGACTCAGCCACAGTTGTATTGCTTACAGATAGAGTTACCGTAAGATCAACGGCTTCATACACTCTTACGTGTCCTGCATTAGATCCGTTTCCATCATTTTGATACGCTCCAATAGCTACCTTAGTCCCATCATTATTTAATGCAATATCATAACCACTTCCATCATTAGCTGCCTCTCCATCTATATCACCACCATCAGGTCCGCATGTACAAAGTTTGGTCCATACATCACTTATATTTTTGTATACTCTTACGTGTCCTGATTTATTGCCATTTCCATCATTATTATTAGTTCCTACTGAAAGAATAGTACCATCATCACTAAGAGCAACAGCTCTTCCAAATCCATCACCTACTGCTTCTCCATCAATATCAGAACCTACTTGCGACCAATTACTACTTACATATTTATACACTCTTACGTGTCCTGCATTAGATCCATTTCCATCATTTTGATATGCTCCAATAGCAACAATAGTTCCATCACTACTCAGTGATACTGAATTACCAGTTCTATCACCAGCTGCCTCTCCATTAATGTCAGAACCTAGCTTTGTCCAGCTTCCACTAGCGTACTGGTACACTCTTACGTGTCCTGCATCAGCTCCATTTCCATCATTTCTCTCAGCTCCAATAGCAACAATAGTTCCATCATCACTTAGTGA
>ENA-UPTF01000114-UPTF01000114.1-marine-metagenome-genome-assembly--contig:-NODE-114-length-55335-cov-6.567212_pt1 | contig 55335 bp, 52 predicted proteins | sample MGYA00238166_ERZ767019 | MGnify/ENA primary metagenome ERZ767019 (study PRJEB28930, sample SAMN06266391) | marine metagenome | isolation source: Sea water from 250 m depth | place: Atlantic Ocean | study... | reverse complement strand
TCTGTTAATAATAATTTTATCTGTGCATCGTCCATACTAATCTCTCGAATCAGTGTTTATTATGTCATATGTTTTTCGCAAATCTATGAACTGCTGAATATAGTCAGCAGGTCTCTTAATGAAGACTTGGGTTCCGAGATTTTCCAATGCCACTGCAATAACTATTTTATTAACGGTAATTTCTGTTAACTCTTCAAACATCTGGGCGTATGCAGAGGATTGCATAAAGTAATTATCAATCCATTGTTCTTTTTTTGGTTTGGAACTGGTTTTAAAATCGATTACAGCTAATTCTCCCTCCCATTCAGCAATCAGATCAACTCTACCTCCAACCCTTAAGTTATGACTAAATAAAGGCGCTTCAATCGCTCTTACCTTGCCTACATTTTGATCTAATACTTCCGATAAAGATTCAAACATTTTATATGTGTTACTTTTAGGTTCATCAAACAGATTTTCCTGGGAGAACAATTCGTTCTTTAAATATAATTCAGCTAATCTATGAACCTCGTTGCCTCTTGATGTTGCAGCTTTAGTGATTTGATCTGCCTTCTCTTCTCCAATTCTTTGGCGCCAAGCCAAGATCCCTTCTTTAGCCAATATACCCGTCACAGAGGTCACTGAAGGATATGAATCTCCGTCAGGAGTTTTGTAAAATCGCTTACCATCCTCCATTGTTGTTTGGAGTTCTCGGAATTTTATAAGCTCAAGATTGAAAGACATGGTTTTTTGAAAGAGTATGTATAAGGGGTCTATTTAATTAGATTATTTATAGTCATAATGATTGTATATGAATGAAATAAATAACTCATTAATAGAAGCCAGAGGACCGAATAAAATTAAATTTAAAGGTAAATGGTTTACTAGTAGTTTTATGATTCTTAACAATCAAGTCATAGAACCTTGGGAACATTCTGAAGTCATTGGTTTTGATATTAATGATTTTTCCATAGCTTTAAAAAATAAATCTGAACTAGTCTTATTAGGCACTGGCGATCTGCAAATCTTTCCAAAAAACTCTGTACTCACCCAATTACTTAAACAAGGTATTGGGGTTGAGGTTATGGATACTGTGAGCGCCTGTCGAACATTTAATGTTCTGACTTCAGAATATAGAAGTCCTATGGCTATGCTAATAATAGAAACTAATCTTTAGGCAATCTCGATATGAGGAAATAGAGAATTAACAAAACAGCAAAAAAGATTAATATTTTAGTTAGCATCTCAAATCACGATTTAAATAATAAATAGAGAAAGAATAAGGCAATTATAAAATAGCCAATCTTATCAATATTTCTAACAATAGCATCCATCCCTTTCTCGCCACCAATTTTTGCTGCATAAGCGACCAAATAAAATCTTGCGCCCCTTGAAATAGTCGCAGCGATTATAAAGACAAAGAAGTTCATCTTCATTGCACCAGCCATAACCGTAAAGACTTTAAATGGAATCAGAGTGAAACCAGCGATTAAAATGATTGCTGAACCCCAAGATGAAAATAATTCCACTGCCTGATTGTAATAGCCCATTAGATTGAAAGTATTCATAAGGTCCATCGCGTAATCGATTGCAAACAAACCAATAAAGAACCCCAGGCAGCCTCCTATAACAGAGGCAACTGTGGTTACATTAGCATAGAGAAATGCCTTATTAGGCTTTGCTAAGGTCATTGGTGCTAGAATTACATCGGGTGGAATTGGGATGATGAACCAAGCTTCGATAAAACTCCAAAAAAATAAGAAATACACGGCTAAAGGCTTTGCAGCTTGTTTAAGGATATAGTCTAGTGATGATGCAAAAAAACTTTTCATCCTTTAAAACTCAGCAATCCAATTTTGTAGACTTTTTATTTGTGTTTTATCTGTAAGATTAGTTGTCAATGGTGTGATTGACACCAAATTATTTTCTATGGCATTGAAATCAGTGCCTTCTTGATTGTCTTCTGCGGGTGGTGGTGGACCTATCCAGTGAATCTCATCACCATAAGCATCGATATTGCCATTGGAAAGATCTGGCATTGCTCTTCTGCCTAGTTGTGTGATCGCATAACCTTGGATATCTTCTTTTGGGACATCGGGAACATTAATATTGAGCACTGCTTGATTCTTTAAATTTTTTATATGATCCCTAACGATGTCTGACATAACCTCTATAGCTGTGTCCATATAATTGGGCTTTAGATTTGTGATAGAGGCAGCCAAACAGGGTATAGCACTAAATCGACCTCCCATTGCAGCCCCCACAGTTCCAGAATAAAGCACATCATCACCTAAATTAGCTCCATGATTTATTCCGCTAATTAAGATATCTGGTGTTTCATGCAGAACCCTTGTTAAGGCTAAGAACACACAATCACTAGGGGTACCATTCACATAATAAGAATTATCTTCAAACTTTCTTATTCTGAGAGGATTTTTTAGAGTCAATGAACTGCTTGCACCACTGCAATTGTTCTCAGGAGCTACAACTGTAACATCAGCAAATTGTCTAAGTGATTCAGCAAGGCCTGTTAAGCCCTTTGAATAATATCCATCATCATTAGATAAAAGAATTTTCATCTTATAAAAAATTCTCTGCAATATATTTCATTCTGGACTGAACTTCATCTGAGAACCAGCCATCAGCGAATGATGTTGTAAATTGACCAAGCTCATTATCAAACCAATCATTGAGTTCTGATTTTGCAGTTAAACGAGTTAAATTCATTGCATTAGGAGGGAGTTGAACGAGTTCACCCAGCCATTCAAAGGTCTTCTCAACAACTTGATCTTTTTCGACAAGCTCATTTAATAATCCTAATTGATCTGCTTCTTCAAAACTGATCAAGCTACCTGTCATGGTAAGAGTTGAGGCCTTATTCTCTCCTACCAGTCTCGAGAGAGCCTTATATAAGATCATTGGCACTGGAAGACCTACAAAAACCTCATTCATCCCGATCTTATAGTCTCCTTTAGCAGCAATCCTATAATCACAAAAAATTGAAAGAACAGTGCCTCCAGCTGGACTATGGCCTGTCATCGCAGCAGCAAATGGAATTGGGCTTTTGGAAATTTTTGCCATTAGCCCCCAAAACGCTTTAAAAAAAATATCTATTTCATCTCTAGAAAGGGTTAATAATGTTTTAACATCCAAGCCCGCAGTAAATATGCCGTCCATTCCACTAAGCATTAATGCTTTTGCACCCTGCTCTGTGTTCTCATCAATTGCCTTGTGAATGTCCTCGAGTAGCTCCAGATTTAATGCATTCACTGGTTTTCTACACATTTGTATTTCTACTATTCCATCTCTATCACTGGTTTTTACTAAACCACTCATTATTTTCTCCTTGAGTTGGTAATTATTTGGCAATCAAATAAAGTTCTTCGCCTTCTTTAATCATCCCCATTTCTGTTCTTGCTTTCTCTTCAAGTGCTTCTGTTCCGTCCTTTAAGTCTTTGATCTCCTGTTCTAATTCGCTATTTCTTATCATCATCTCTTTGTTTTCTTGCTGTTGAGTGTCGATCATCTGATTCAACTCTTCAGTTCGTTTTTTCCCATCCTCCTTAAACCAGATATCCATTTGCAACAAAATAAAAATAATAATCAAAATAAGAGTCAATATTCTCATGAAGCTATAAATCAATAACCGGTTTAAATGCTTCAATACCTAAGAAGTTTGAGCTTTCTCCGAGGATAGATTCGATCCTTAATAGCTGGTTATATTTCTCCACACGGTCTGAACGACATAGTGAGCCTGTCTTAATTTGAGAAATATCCTTATGGATAGAAAGATCAGCAATTGTGCTATCACTTGTCTCTCCTGAGCGATGAGAAATGACGGTAGTGTAGTTATTTGATACTGCAAGCTCAATTGCAGCAAATGTTTCTGTAAGTGTCCCGATTTGATTTGGTTTAATTAATACTGAATTAGCTACCTCGGTATTAATTCCTTTTTGAAGTATTGATGGATTAGTTACAAATAAGTCATCACCGACAAGCTGACAAGAATCGCCTAGTCTATTTGTAAGCTCTCTCCATCCATCCCAGTCATTCTCAGCCAAACCATCTTCAATAGATATGATCGGATAATTAGCAACTAAGTCTTGCAGGTAATCGATAAATTGGTTTGCATCAAATACTTTATTTTCCGAGGATAAATGATATTTATGATCCTTGTAAAATTCACTACTAGCTACATCCAAACCTAGGTAAACGTCTGTACCTGCAGTCAGGCCAACCTTCTCAATTGCTTCAAGGATAGTTTCTAATGCAGCCTTATTACTCGGTAGATTAGGAGCAAATCCACCCTCATCACCAACAGCAGTATTCAAGCCCTTAGATTGAAGAACTGATTTTAGTGCATGAAATATCTCAACCCCTGCCATTAGAGCATCACTAAAAAGATTAAACCTCACAGGGAGAATCATAAATTCTTGAATATCAATATTATTATCAGCGTGTTCTCCACCATTAAGAATATTCATCATTGGCACGGGGAACGTATAATTCCCATCTGCAAAATGTTGGAACAATTCATTTTTATTGTGGGCAGCTGCAGCGTGTGCTGAAGCGAGAGAGACTGCCAAGATTGCATTAGCTCCAAGTCTCGACTTGTTCTCAGTTCCATCGAGGTCAATCATTAACTGATCAATTCTCTTTTGATCCTCAATAGATTGTCCTAAAAGAGCGCTTTGTATCTCCGTGTTAATGTTCTTAACCGCTTCCTGAACCCCTTTCCCTAGGTATTTATTTTGATCTCCATCTCTTAGTTCCACTGCCTCCCTTGAGCCTGTTGATGCTCCAGATGGAACTGAGGCTCTACCTATAGCTCCATTCTCAAGCTCAACAGTAGCTTCAACTGTAGGGTTCCCCCTAGAGTCTAATATTTGGATAGAATGAATTGAGGTGATCTTTCCCATTGATAAATCTATTTTCTATGCAGTTGTTATGTTTTAACTAAGTTATCAATTTTTACTAACTTTTCCATTAAAGGCTTAAGCTCATTCAATGGCAATGAATTTGGTCCATCACTCAGAGCCTTATCAGGATCAGGGTGAGTCTCTATAAAGATCCCTGCTATACCGACTGCGCTTGCAGCTCTTGCTAAGGGATTTATATACTCTCTTTGCCCATCAGATGAGCTACCCTTACCACCTGGCAGCTGAAGTGAATGCGTGGCATCAAAAATAACTGGGCATTGCGTTTCTTTCATGATGACCAGAGATCTCATATCAGAAACTAAATTGTTATACCCGAAACTATAACCTCTCTCACAAACTAATATGTTCTCATTTCCTTGTGACTTAGCCTTTTTCACAACATTTTCCATATCCCAAGGAGATAAAAATTGCCCCTTCTTTATATTCACGGGGATATTCTGTGCTACAACTTTTAAAATAAAATTCGTTTGCCGACACAAAAAAGCAGGTGTTTGAAGGATGTCAACAACTGATGAAACTTCATCCAATGGTGTGTCCTCATGAACATCAGTTAATACTGGGACGCCTATTTTTTCTTTTACACTTTGGAGGATCCTTAAACCCTCTTCTATACCAGGACCTCTATAACTTTCTATTGAGGTTCTATTAGCCTTATCAAAAGATGATTTAAATACATAAGGTATTCCAAGATTTTCAGTAATCTCTTTAATGTGTCCAGCCACGTCTTGAGCTAATGCTTCACTCTCAATCACACAAGTACCAGCGATGAGTAGCAGAGGTGACTCATTTGAAACTTCTATATTTGCAATCTTAACAGCCATAAATCTATTATTTTTCTGAATATTCTACAGCAGCCTGAACAAAAGATTGAAATAAAGGGTGCCCTTTAAGTGGTGAAGAAGTAAATTCAGGATGGAATTGACAACCAATAAACCACGGATGATCTTTGATTTCGATCATTTCAGCAAGACCATCTTTCGAAAACCCTGAGAAAACAAGTTCCTTTTCTTCCAGCTGTTCCCGATAATTGCTATTAAATTCATAACGATGTCTGTGTCGCTCAAAAACTGAATCTTTACCGTATACAGATCTGGCCAGTGTTCCTTTTTGAAGCTGGCACTCTTGAGCACCCAATCTCATTGTGCCTCCTAGATCCGAATCTTCATCTCTATTCTCTAATGAGCCATCACCGTTCAGCCATTCAGTTATTAAGGCTATAACAGGAGCTTTTGTTTTTTGATTAAACTCAGTGCTGTTTGCATCCTTTAAATTCAAAACATTTCTTGTGTATTCAATGACAGCTGCTTGCATTCCTAGACATATGCCTAAAAAAGGAACTCTATTTAATCTTGCAAATTCTATTGATTGAATCATACCTTCAATACCTCTGTCTCCAAAACCTCCAGGTATTAATATCGCATCTAATTCATCCAATTCCTTCGTTCCTTTTTTTTGTATTTCTTCTGATTCAACATAAACAATCTCAATCTCTGAAGAAGCCTTAAATCCGGCATGCCTCAAAGCCTCACTTAATGAAATATAGGAATCTTTAAAATCTACGTATTTACCAACCATTCCAATCTTGATTTTGGCTTTTGCATTACTTTTTGCTTCCATTATGCTTTGCCAATCAGATAAATCAGCTTCAGGAGCATTTATTTTGAGCTTTTCTACAATAATGTCATCCAGACCTTGCTCTTTTAAAATAAGAGGAATTTGATAGATATCCTCTGCATCATGGGCTGATATTACAGCCTGTTTATTAACATTAGTAAATAAAGCAATTTTCTCAAAATGCTCCTTTGGTAATGGTAATTCTGAACGGCAGACCAAAGCATCAGGCTGAATGCCGATTGCTCTTAATTCCCTGACTGAGTGCTGTGTTGGTTTTGTTTTTATTTCATCTGAGGCTCTTATGTATGGAACTAATGTTAAATGCACGTAGGCAACCTCATAATCGTGTTTTTCTATTCCCATCTGTCTTATAGCTTCTATAAAGGGTAATGATTCTATGTCCCCTACTGTTCCTCCTATCTCAACTATTGTCACATCATAACCTTTAGAGCCATCCTTAATACTGTTCTTAATTTCATCTGTAACATGAGGGATTACTTGAACTGTGGCACCGAGATAATCTCCTCTTCTCTCCTTCGCTATGACATTCTCATATACTTTACCAGCAGTAAAATTACTGTGTTTGCTTGTAACGGTATTTACATATCTCTCATAGTGACCTAAATCAAGATCAGTTTCTGTTCCATCCTCTGTGACAAATACTTCTCCATGTTGATAAGGACTCATTGTTCCAGGATCTACATTGAGATAAGGGTCAAGCTTCATCATGCCGACTTTGAGACCTCTAGCTTCAAGTATTGCTCCTAAAGAAGCCGAAGTAACGCCCTTGCCAAGAGCTGACACTACACCGCCAGTTACAAAAATAAAACTAGACATACCCGGATTTTTCACCTTTCCTTTTAATATTTAATACTGTGGGATTTTACAAAACATCGGGAAATGTAAAACTGCTGTCCCGGTATTTCAAGTTATCAGATTATGACGTATCTAACAATCATGAATTATGAATGATATCCATATTCCTCTCCCAAGAAATAAGAAAACCGTCTTCTTGTTTTTGTGCTTTATAGTCCTGATTGAACCAAAGATCCCCAACAGATATAAGATCTTCATCAAGATAGACTAGTGGAATCTGATCTCTCGCCCATGGTAGGACATTATTTTCTTGGAAGAGATTTTTTAAAGATTTTGTAATTTTATGGCCTGAAGGTTTAATTTGCTCACCACCTTTGCGATATTTTATTTCTAGGCTTTTCGGACATTTATTTAATGCTATTCCTTCACCTTTTATAAATTTAGCTTTTATTGAACCTCTATCCCCTCCTAGATTAATAGTCTCCTGAATGAACCATTTCAATTGAAGAGGTTTGCTTTGAAGCTGTTTGAGATCAGGATTAAAGAAGTAAAGTGTGTCCTTGTACCTCCTAATCGAGCATCCATTCCAAGTAACTATAGGGGAATCTGATTTTGTATTCAAAAGTGTCTCTATTCCTTTTTCTAATACTTTTAAACTGGGTATTCCCATATTGTTCTTAAGAATCATGAATCTAAAAATGTTGTTAATTCTCAGAGTAGATTTATTTGATAGGATACCCAAATCAAGAACGTTAAACTTTTCAAGTTCACCAATATCTTCTTTAGCTATTTCATGTAGAAGTTTCTGATTATTTTCTGCTAGAGAAGAAAGTCTATTAATCGTTGTGTGAGCTTTAGGCCATCTCTTTTTGATAGAAGGAATAATATCTTTTCTCAAATAATTTCTATCAAAATCAATATTATTATTACTCGAATCTTCAATCCATTCGATATTGTTTAATTTTGCATATTGCTCTATAGCTTCTCTGGGGATATTAATCAATGGTCGACAAAGTAACCCCTTCCCAAATTTGGTTTTCTTTCTAATCGATCTTAATCCATCAAGTCCCGTCCCTCTAAAAATTCTATAGAGGATAGTTTCTGTCTGATCATCAAGGTGATGAGCAGTTAAAAGACATTCATTATCGAGGATAATCTCTTTAAATTTCTTATATCTTTGGTCTCTTGCTGCGGCCTCAAGACCAAAGCCTCCTTGCTTGGGTTTAATGGACTTTATAATTAAAGGCAATTTATATTTACTACAAGCATCAGAAACAAAATCTACCCATTCCCTAGAATCCTCATGTAAATTGTGATTAATATGTATTGCTTTGACTTCATCAGAGGATCTTTTGGCTTTTGATAGCAGATCCATCAGAACCATTGAATCTAGTCCTCCACTCAATGCTATGGCAAATTTAGTTACGCCCAATGAAGCAACTTCATTAGCTAATAACTCATTCAAATTCTCATTAAAATCCATAAGAACTAGATTTCGTTGAATTGACCAATGGACTTAAATCTTTTTCTTCTGTCTAAGATAAGATCATCAATATTTTTATTCTTTAATGTAGCTAAAGATTCTGTTAAATGATCTCTGATCTGTACAAATGTTTCTTTTGGATTTTTGTGGAAACCACCAAGAGGTTCTTCAATAATAATATCTACGAGTCCCAACTGCCTTAATCTTAATGATGAAATACCCATTGCATCTGCAGCAGCTTCAGTCTCATCAGGATTTCTCCAAAGTATTGTGGAACATGCTTCAGGGGAAATAACTGAGTATATAGCATACTGAAGCATCATTAATTCATCACCCATACCAATTGCTAGAGCTCCCCCCGAACCTCCTTCTCCAATCACTAGATTTATAATCGGTACCCTCAGAGAGGCCAAAGTAAACAGATTTCTAGCTATAGCTTCACTCTGTCCTCGTTCTTCAGCGCCAATTCCTGGATATGCTCCTGGTGTGTCTATGATAGTAATTATTGGAATTGAAAATTTTTCAGCTAACTTCATAATCCTCATTGCTTTCCTGTAACCCTCGGGTTTAGGCATACCAAAATTTCTATGCATTTTCTCTTTAGTGCTTACTCCCTTCTCCTGAGCAATAAACATTACTGTTAAATTTTTAACTTTACCTATGCCAGTAACAATAGAAGAATCATCTGCATACATTCTATCTCCATGTAATTCCTGAAAATCTTCTGATATAGATTTAATAACTTCTAATGACTTTGGTCGCAAAGGATGCCTAGCAAGCTGTGCTATTTGCCATTCGCTTAAGTTATTAAATATTTTTTTTGTAAGTTTTTCGCATTTTTGCTCTAACCGTCTTATCTCATCGTCAATTTCGACATCAACATGCTCTTCAGACAGATTATGCCTAAGGTCATCAATCTGCTTTTCTAGTTCTACAATTGGTTTCTCAAAATCAAGAAAATCCATAATCACTCTTATTTTAAGTATCTAATGATTAAATTATTCTATAAGTAAAGTTAAAAAGCTAATTAGCTATTAGAAATCAATGACTAATAAACTGAAAATTATGGGAACCTAATTCAGCTGTAAGGTCAGCTCTCAATTCTTTAGTTGGACTCACAGTCCACTCTTCTCCTAATTTTAATTTGGTGGAATTAATATCAGTTTCATAATTTAGCTGAATCTTACAACTTCCAGGAGTGTGCACCTGTAGGATCTTTTGTAATCGCTCTGGATCAAACTTTGAATCACATTTGATAAGAAGGGTTTTTGCTTTTTTATTGATTATTGAATCAATACTTACTGCATCTTCAACAACAAATTGCCATAAATCAGCAAATGAATCGAATCTCAATCTGCCTTTAAGAAACAATAAAGAATTATTACTTAAAAGATCTCTAAAATTTTCTCTTCTTTCACCAAAAATTATGCCTTCCAAGATTGCCGAACCATCATCTATCTTAAAAGTATAATTGTTTCCCCTTCTTTTTAAGTTTGTTATCAGGCCAGCCACTTGAATCATTGATTCTTTATCGTTATATCCGTTGCCATTTTTTTGAGAGTCCATCATCTTCTTTAAAGTCGCTAAATTAGATTTTGTTAAATGCTTGCAATCTTCTCGATACGCATCAAAGGGATGGCCACTGAAATAGAAGCCAAGACTTGTAAATTCATTTTTTAACAATTGACTCAATACCCACTCTTTTGATCTGTTAAGGGTAGGTATTGATTCTTGAATATTCTCATCAGAGTAAAATAGATTGCTTTGTCCTGTTTCTTTTTCAAGCGATAGGCGATTTGAATAATTTAAAGCCATCTCTATGGATTGAAATAGAGTTGCCCTCGTCTCTCCAAAGCAGTCGAAAGCACCACTTGTTATAAGTGCTTCAATTGTTCTTTTTGAGATTTTTTCTGATGATAACCTTGAGCAAAAATCAAAAATATTTTGGTAATTACCATTGTCTTGTCTTTCCCTACTAATTGCTTCAGAAATTGATTCTCCTAAACCTTTGATTGCGCCTAATGCATATCTAATCTGCTTCTCACTTTCAACAAAAAATTCGTATCTTGAATGATTAACACATGGTCCCTTTATCTCTATTTCAAATGATTCACAATCTTCCTTAAAAACAATTAACTTATCAGTATTATCTATATCAGCAGTCATAGATGCTGCAAAAAATTCAGTCCTATAGTGAGTTTTTAGCCATGCAGTTTGATAGGCAATCATAGCGTAAGAGACTGAATGAGATTTATTAAATCCATACCCAGCAAACTTTTCTATCAAATCAAAAATTCTTTTTGCAGTGGGTTCTTTAACATCATTGACTAGGGCTCCTTCAATAAAGATATCTTTTTGTTTAGTCATTTCTTCAGGAATCTTTTTACCCATAGCCTTCCTTAAGATATCCGCACTACCTTGCGTATAGTTAGCTAATTTTTGAGCAATTTGCATTACCTGTTCTTGGTAAACGATAACTCCATAAGTAGGCTTCAGTATGGTTTCTAAGGTCGGATGTAAGTAGTCAATTATTTTTGTTTTACCCCCTTTTTTTCGCTCAATATAGTCATCAACCATTCCTGATTGCAGAGGCCCAGGACGGAATAAAGCCACAAGCGCTACAACATCATCAAACCGACTGGGTTGCATTCTTTTGATCAAATCTCTCATTCCAGTTGATTCCAGTTGAAACACACCCACAGTTCTGGCTGAAGAGAGAAGATTATAGGTGTCCTTATCCTCCAAAGAGATATCTTTGATATTTAACTTTTTAAATTTGCCTTTGGTTTTCCTAATATTATATGCATTAATTATATCTATGCTCTTTTGTATAACTGTTAGTGTTTTAAGACCAAGAAAATCAAATTTAATCAAACCAATGGATTCTGCGTCATCCTTATCGAATTGAGTAACAGTCCCAACCTCATCATCTAATTTATATAAAGGCATGAAGTTAGATAGCTCTGAAGGAGCTATAACGACTCCTCCAGCGTGTGTTCCAGCATTCCTAACTAGCCCTTCAAGTTTTAATGATAAATTTATAATGGCTTCTACATCCTCATCCTCTTCATATCGTTCAGCTAATTCTGAAGATTTTTTCAAAGCATCATTTATTGTTATACCGATCTCAAAAGGTACTAATTTTGCAATCTGGTCTACCACTGGGTATGGGTATCCGAGTATCCTTCCCACATCTCGAATCACAGCTTTAGCAGAAAGTGTTCCGTAAGTGATAATTTGAGAAACCATATTTCTTCCGTACTTACTAGAAACATAGTCGATAACTGCGTCTCTTCCATTAACACAAAAATCAATATCAAAATCTGGCATTGAGATACGCTCTGGGTTTAGGAACCTTTCAAAGATTAAATCGTGCTCAATAGGGTCAATATCAGTTATACCTATGCAATAGGCCACTAAAGACCCTGGTCCTGATCCCCTTCCTGGCCCAACAGGGATATTTTGCTCTCTGGACCATTTCACAAAATCAGCAACAATAAGAAAGTAGCCAGCAAATCCTGTTCTTTTAATTATTTCTAGTTCTTCATTTAATCTAGTTTCATAAATAGATCGATTAAAACCATCTTTATTAGCTAACTTAGAAAGTCCTTCAACAGCTTGCTGAGTTAAATATTCATCTATGGAATAATTTCCAGGGGTATCGAACGCAGGAAGAACATGATCTACGTTTTCAAAACCAAAATTACATTTCTTTGCTATTTCGATAGAATTATTAACTGCCTCAGGGAGATCTCTGAAAAGCTCCTTCATTTCTTCTTGGGTCTTGAAATATTGCTGATCTGTATAGTCACGATGTCTACTTTGATCTTCAAGGACTCTCCCCTGATCAATACAAGCCCTTGCTTCTAGAGAAATAAAATCATTCTCAGATAAAAACTTTGGATTGTTTAATGCCACCAATGGGACATCGTACTTTGTAGATAAAGAGACAATCCGATTTATCTCCTCTTCTTCACCGGTTAACCCTAACCTCTGAATACCAAGAAAGAAATTTTCTCCAAACAATTCAGATAATTGCTCTAAATCAGAATTAACAATCCCCTTGTCTTTGGTTGAGTTCGTCTGATGACCTAACCCATCCTTATATGCTGAAATAACAATTAAACCTTCATAAAAACTGGTCAACCATTCGATATTTATAGACGGCTGATCATTTTTAAAGCCCTCAATATATGATTTGGTAACTAAATGACAAAGGTTTTTATAACCCTCTTCGCTCTTACATAGAAAAATTAATTTTTTTAGATCATTTTGACTCTTAGTTTCTACAGAAACAATCGAGCCAATAATTAACTTAATTCCTCTTTTTTGAGTCTCTTTATAAACCTTGTAAGCAGAAAAAAGGTTGTTGTGATCAGTAACACCAACAGCTGGCATATTATACTCATCACATAAATCGATGAGGTTATCAATTCTTACAACACTCTGACCTAGAGAATACTGAGTATTAACATCCAAATGAATAAAATCAGAATTATTCATAGTCTCACTTTTCATATAATTCTGACTTAAAAGTTAATCGATGATGTGGCGTGGGTCCAAGTTTCTGAATAGCATAAATATGTTCTTTCGTTGGGTATCCTTTGTTCTTCTTGAAGCCATATTCAGGGTAAAGCTTATCTAATTCATTCATATATTTATCTCGAGTCACTTTAGCAATTATAGACGCTGCAGAGATACATGGAAATAACTTATCCCCTCCAATTATAGGCTCATAATTAATTTCTTGTCTAAGCAGATTGTTTGGAACATTAGGACCATCAATATAACCTCTAATAAAATCTGATTTGAGCATCGCTATTGAATTTTCCATCGCTTCCAAAGAAGCATTAAGTATATTTATATCGTCAATTTTTTTATTGTCTAAAGAAGCTACAGAGTACTCAAAAGAGTTTTCAATAATTAACTTAAATAGCATTTCCCGTTTCTTTTTAGTTAGTAATTTAGAATCTTTTAGGCCTTGTATTACTTGGGTTTCTTCCATAACAACTGCAGATGCATACACTGGTCCAGCTAGACAACCTCTTCCAACTTCATCTACACCAACAATAAGCGCCATAAGATTTATATTTATTAGTTATGCAACTATGTCCTCTATTGCCTTAGCTGACTTGAGGGCAGAATTTTTTTTAAGTGAATGATGCAGCTCTTTTAAATCCTCGATAGTTTGATCTGTTACTTCTTGATGATTTAATATTTCTAAAGCTTTGGTCATTATGTTCTCAGAAGTAACTTCATTCTGAATTAACTCTGGGAAGATTTCTCTCCCCAATAATATATTAGGTAAACCTGCATATTTTGTTTTAACAATATTTAGAACTTTCAAAAAATAGAAAGAGAGAGTAGGCATTTTGTAGACAACTATTGTGGGTTTTTTAAAAATAGCAGATTCGAGGGTTGAGGTCCCCGACTTAGTAATCACAAGGTCAGAAGCAGGAATGGCTTTAGACGCATCATCTAAGAACATGTACTTTTCAAGCTCATCTTGATGCTCCTTAACTAGTAAGTCTTGCAATTCAGGGAATTGTGTTGGGACAATAAATTTAACAGTTCTTTGATCTGCATGATGTAACTCTTTTGATAACTTTTTTGCTGCTTCAAAGATAATGCTAGCATGATATTTTAATTCATTTCTTCGGCTTCCTGGCATCAAAGTGATAACAATATCCTCTTCAATATCTAGGGATTTTTTAGCTGCTTGCTTATCAATTTCTAGAGGTATTTTATCAGCCAGAGGGTGGCCAACAAATTTTGAATTTACCCCATTTTCACGCAGTAATTTTTCTTCAAAGGGAAACAGGCAAAGCATGAGATCTACCTTACTTGAAAATGTTTTAACTCTATTTTCTCTCCAAGCCCAAAAACTTGGAGAAACTACATGAACAGTCTTAATTCCTCTTTGTTTTAACTTTGATTCAATGCTTAAATTAAACTCCGGATAGTCAATCCCAATAAAGGCGTCAGGCGGACGATCAATGATCTTTCTCATCACCTGTTTTCTTATCTTGAGTAATCTTGGTATATGCTTTAAAACATTAACTATTCCCATCACAGATAAATCCTTAATATCGAACCAAGGTTTGCATCCAGCCTCTATCATTTTAGGTCCAGCAATCCCTTTGAATTCGTGATTAGGATTACTTTTCTTTAATTCATGGATTATAGAGGATCCTATATTATCCCCAGAAGATTCGCCCGCTAGAATGACAAAATAGGCCACAATATGATTTAGTTTTTCCTGACAATCCCGCGGGTTGCCTGTTTAAGAAATTCTATAAATAATTTAATTTCACCTGAAATATCATCAATTTTTTCTATTTGAGTAATGGCTTCTTCCAGTCTAAGTTCTGACATATATAGATTCTTATATGCGGTCTTAATGTTCCTTATCTGATCTGATGAAAAGTCTCTTCTTTTAAGCCCTTCAAGATTAATGCCTCTTGGCTCAGCAGGTTGACCCATAACCACTATATAGGGTGGTAAATCTCTGGCAACACCAGAATACATGCCTAAAAAACTATGGGCACCAATTTTGCAAAATTGATGGGCTCCTGAAAAGCCCCCAAATATTGCAAAATCACCCACGATCACATGACCTCCTAGAGTGGTATTATTTGCAAAAATAGTATTATTTCCCACTTGGCAATCATGAGCTATGTGAACATATGCCATAATCCAATTATCATCACCTAGGCGAGTTGTTCCAATATCTTGGCTGGTACCTTTATTTATAGTTGTATACTCTCTTATTGAATTACGATTGCCTATTTCTACTGCAGTATCCTCACCATCGTATTTCTTATCTTGTGGGTCATCCCCAATTGAGACAAAAGAGTAAATATGATTATCAGACCCAATACTGGTCTTACCCTTGATCACCACATGGGAGTCTATAACCGTTCCGGTACCTATTGAAACATCTGATTCGATAATAGAATAAGGTCCTACAACCACATTCTCTGCGAGATTAGCAGTTTCTGAAACTACGGCTGTCTCATGAATTTTTGTCATCTTCATCCTCTGCCTTAATCTTAGAGATAAGTGATCTCAATTTTGGTAAATTCCTAAAAATAGCAACGTTCTTTTGCCATAGAGAAGCTTCTTGGTGAGGAAATAAGCCACTGGAATATACGCCAGGCTTTTTTATAGATTTCATTACTGATGTTCTTCCTGTGATTGTTGTACCGTCAGCTATTTCAATATGTCCAGTGATACCAACTTGACCACTAATTTTACAATACTTGCCAATGACAGTGCTTCCAGCTATTGCGGTATTTGCAACAATAGCAGTGTGCTCGCCTATAACCACGTTATGCCCTATCTGAATGAGATTATCTAACTTAACTCCATTATGAATTTCGGTATTTGATATTGTGCCTCTATCAATAGTTGTGTTAGCCCCTATCTCAACATCATCACCTATACTTACACTCCCTGTTTGAGGAACTTTAACCCAATTTTTTTCTTCGTCTTCTGAAAAGCCAAAGCCATCACCACCAATAACAACCCCTGAATGAATGATTGCTCGCTTACCTATAGATGATTCACTTAGGATCATTACTCCAGGATCTATCCAAGAATGAGAGTCTATAGAGCAGTTTGCACTGATAACAGCATTAGTTCCTATAAATACAGATTCCCCAAGCTCAACGCTTTTGCCAATATAGGCCCCTGCCTGAATTGAGCAACTGGAAGGCACTTTTGCAGAATCTTCAATTATAGCCGATGGGTGACAGCCTTCTTCAAAATCTCTTGATTTCTCAAAATAGGCTGCGATTCTAGCAAATATTAAATAAGGATCATCAGTTATTAATGCGGATGATTGGCAATCTTTAAGATCCTCGGGCCTAAGTATTATTGCACCAGCGTTAGTTTCTTTGAGTAATGGCCTGTATTTATCATTCGCTAAGAATGTTATCGAATTTTTATTAGCCTTATCAAGTCCTGAAACTTCAGTAATGATGACCGTTGGATCACCACTGATCTCACAGCCAAACCTAGAGGCTAAATCTTCAAGATTAATAGAACTTTCAGCCAAAATTTATCTCCTGCTGCAGATCAGAAACTAACTTAACCTCCTGACTTACTATCTTGGAAATTCTTTTCCAAGACTTTTGCTATATCATTAGTGATATCTACTGAAGCACCCTTATATAGAGTTCCACCATTCAGAAGAGTGTTCTGACTGAGTCGCCCTTCATTTATTATCAAATCGTAACCGTTGTCCCTACCAAACTTATTGATTGCATTAATCATATCAACAAGAATTTTATTGGTTTCAATCTGAATCCTGTTATTCCTGTCTTCTTGAAAAGAGGTTGCTAAATATTCAAGTTCCCTTTGATCAGACGCAAGCTTCAGGGAAGCATTCTGTCTCTCATCGTTACTAAGCGCTAGATTATCTTGCGTTAGTTTATCTCTGGCTTCTGTAAAAGCAGATTCTTTTGCTTCAATATCTCGAACTCTCGGAGCAAATTCCTCTTCAATCGCTGATTGCATATCTTGAAATTGAGGAGACTCTTGAAGAAGTTTATTTACATCTACCACACCTATCTTCACACTACCAAGGTCTTGTGAAAAAACAGGTTGGGCAATTATAAATAATGCCAATATTGAATATATATAGTTCTTTTTCATTTTCTCATCCTTATTTATTTAATAACTAAAACCATTGTCTAAAATGCACCGCCAATTGTAAATTGGAATCTCTCTGTTTCATCACCTGGGTAAGTATCACTCCTAGGCTCATCGTTTAGAGGTATAGCATAACTGAATCTAAATAATCCAAGAGGTGCCAACCATTGTGCTGCTAACCCAACAGATCTTTTGAGATTGCCTGTATCAAATCCATAATCTATTGTGTTTCCTTCATAATCAAAAAAATCAATCTCACTTGTTGAAAAAACATTACCAACATCAAAAAATAGACTAAACCTTGCTCTTGATGCCCAATCACCTGGAATAGGTATTATCACTTCCATTTGACTTGAAATTAGCAAATTTCCCCCATAAGGATTGCCAAAGTTATCTTTCGGACCTAATCGGTGCTCTTTAAAACCCCTTACAGTATCTGGCCCACCAGCAAAAAAGTTTTTATAAGGTGGTACCCCAATAGAATCTCCGTAAGCATCATTAAAAGCAATATCTGCTTTTGCCATAAGAGTGAGTCTATTGACTAGTGGAAAAGGAATATTGAAATACTGTTTATAACTATAGTTAATTCCATAATACTCAACATCACTTCCGGGAATAGCTAGGTTAGCGATAAGTCTTTGAGACATTCCTGCATCAGCAAATAGATATCTATTTCTTGAATCATAAATCCAACCTAAAATCAGCTCTGCAGAGTCGAACTTAGTTTTACAAAAATCAAAAAAATCCTGATCAAAACACTCACTTTTTCCGTTGTTGGTCACCCATTGGAGTGCTTGGTCAGCGCTATAATCGCCAGCTAGTAATTCTGAACTTTGTAATGAACCGCCGTAAATAAATCTTTGAAATTCACTTAAGGGGTAAGAGTACTCTAACCCTGCAGAATAAGTTTTGGTTGAGAAATCAGAAGAAGCAGAAGTGAACTGATTAAAAGAAGAAAGCGAGAACCTGAGTGTCCTAGAAATTTCATCAATACCAGTATAAGCACTGGTGGTGGAAACGCTGTATAAGTCTCTATACCTGCTTGAATTTAAATCAACTGATACTCGATTGCCTGTGCCAAAAAAGTTAGTATGAACAAAATTTCCGTTTAACATTAGTTTTTGATAGCCCGAATATCCAACACCTCCTCCAAATTGGCCGGGAAGACCTTCTTTAATCTTAAATTCAGCATCAATAAGGTCGTTAGTACCCGCTACCGGTATTGTGTCAAATTCAACTTCTTCAATAAAAGGTAATCTCTGAAGTCTTATTTTTGATCGCTCTAATCTGCTTTTTGAATAATAACCACCTTCTAACTGTCTTAACTCTCTTCGAAGAGTATTATCATTGATTGAAGTTGTGTCAGTAAAATTAACACGCCTTACATAGACTCTGCTTTTTGGTTGTATATAAAAAACAACCTTAACTTCTCTGTTGTCTCTATCGAGTTCAGGAATTGCTTCAACTTCAGCAAAAGAATAGCCTTCTTCACCAAGTTCATATTCAATCAACTCTGATATTGATGTTAATAAGCCTTGAGAAAATATCTGGCCTGGTTGAGCAAAAACAAGATTCTCTATCCGCTCTCTTGGGATCACGAATTCTCCTGTCAATTTAACATCTGAGAGAGTATAGACATCACCCTCGGATATATTGATAGTGACAAAAATTCCAGTTTTATCTTGAGAAATGGCAACTTGAGCAGAATCAATAGAGAAATTTGCATATCCTTGGTCTTGATAAAAACTCTCTATGTTTTCGAGATCTCCTTGGAGGTCCTCTCTTGAATATCGATCATCTTGATTAATGAAAGATAGCCAATTTGGCATCTGTAATGTGAGTCTTTCTAAAAGATCTTCATCTGAAAAGATAGAATTACCAACAATATTGATCTGCCTTATTTGTGCTCTATCTCCTTCATTTACATCAACTCTCACCGAAACAGAGTTGCCTGGTAAATCCTCTACAGTGGTTTTAACCTTTGCACTGTATTTTCCAAAACTAAAATATTGATCAATAAGAGATCTTTCAATTTCATCCAGAATTGATGGATCATAATTACGGCCAATTTTAAAACCTATATTATTCAGAGACTCTTGTAAGTCTTCAGTCTTTATATCCTTGTTACCCTCAAATGTAATCGAAGCTATTGATGGCCTTTCGAGTACTGAAATAATGAGTGTGCCTGAGTCATCTTTTCTAAATTCAATATTCTTAAAAAAACCACTTGAATAAACAGAACGTAAGGATTCTTTTATTCTTATATCATCAAGCTCATCACCAATATTAACAGGGAGATAATTAAGTAAAGCACCTTCCGATATTTTTTGTAGGCCTTCAATCCTTATATCTTTAACGATAAATAAATCTTCAGCCTCTACAAATGTAAAAGATATAAGTGCCATCAATACGATAAGGATCTTGGTTTTCATCGTTACTTGGTATTTTAATTAATTAAATATTCTTACTAGATCATTGTACAGTGCAAAAACCATGAGAAATAATAATGCACCTACACCAATTTGTTGGAAAGCTATCTGAATGTTATCTGGCAAAGGTCTTCTTATTAACTTTTCAATTAACACAAAAAGGATTTGGCCTCCATCTAGGACAGGAATCGGAAGCAAGTTTAGTATTCCCAGACTAATACTGATTATTGCCATGAAAGATAAAGTGGCTATTAAACCTCTTTTAGCCACAGTACCGGCATCTTTAGCAATACCGACAGGGCCACTTAAGTTTTTGCCAGAAATCTGTCCTGTAACCATTTTGCCAAACATATTCAGGGTTAAAACTATCATCTGATTAGTCTGATCAAATGCCATAGTGATATTTTCTGGGAATGAATATTTTTGAACTGCTAAGTATTGACTAATCTTTTCTTGATCTATGGTTGTCTGTAAACCAATAAAACCTTTTGTTGAGTCATCCTCTTTAATCCCTAAATCTACTTGTGTGATATAGGTTTGATTATTTCGTTCTAATTCGAGATCAATCCTCTCTCCCGGTTTAGATACTATTAGTTCAGCAAACTGATCCAGGTTCTGAATTTCAACATTATTTATCTTGATCAGAATGTCGTCAGGTTGAACTCCTGAAAAGCTTGCCGGACTTCCCTCTACAACAGAAACAACAACAGGACTGATTTTAGGCTGAAAAGGCTTAAAGCCTATACCTGGAAATAGTGCATTAGGAGCAGTTAACTCTTTAGTCCTGCCCTGAACATCAAGAATGATTTCTTTTTGTTGATTAGACTGATCAATAAGAGACATTTCGATTCTTTCATCATTTAGAACCTCACCGATCATTGATATCAAAGAACCTTGCCATGTATCTACCTCTCTATTACCAATGCTTAATATGCGATCTCCACTACGAATATTGTTTTCCCATGCAATGGAACTTTTATCAACTTCTCCAATTATGGGCACTTGACCCGGTATCCCGGAGGTGAACATAAGAATATAGGCAACTATAGCAAATAAGAAGTTAGCAAAAGGTCCTGCAAAAAGAATAAAAATCCTTTTGGTTGCTGATTGTGTATTAAAGGCTCTATGCCTTTCTTCCTGTGGCACGTCTTCACTTCTTTCATCTAAAAGTTGAACATAACCTCCTAGAGGTATAGCTGATAAGCAATATTCAGTTTGATCCTCACCCCCTCTCCTACTCATTAGCACTTTCCCAAAACCAATGGAGTATCTCAAAACTTTAACATTACAAAGTTTTGCAGCTATAAAATGTCCATATTCATGAATGGCAACAAGAATTCCAACCAATACTATGAACGCTATTATTGAAAATAAAAAATCCATTTTCTAATTGTCTTTAATGATTATGAAGGAATTATAAAGATTGAGAACTGTATTAAAAGAAATAAACAAAGAAATTACCTCAGAACCCATCCAAAATCAAAGCCTGAGTAAAAAACTAATAGTGCTGAAAAAGAAAAGAATGGTAGAACAGCGATAACCCCATCTAGTAGATCAATAAACCCGCCATGTCCTGGGATAAGGTTGCTAGATTGTTTTATTCCCCTATTTCTCTTTAAAAGGCTAAAACTAACATCCCCAATAAATGAAATAAGAGTCACAACCACTCCAAAGAATATGAATTCCAAGAAATTTAAACCGTAAATATAAGCACATGTTGAGATAATCAAGGGCGTTGCTAATAATGCAGAGACTAAACCTTCTAGGGTTTTACCTGGACTGACTTTAGGTAGAATTTTTGTTTTCCCTAATAATTTACCTCCAAAGTAAGCTGTGGTATCTGCTATGGCGACAGTGGCTACTATAATTAATGGGTATAAAGGGTTTGATAAAACAATAAACAAAGAGTGAAGAGCGGGTATCAAAATTAATGAGCCAAGCACAGAAACTCTTAGATCACTGAGTTTTAAAGAATCATATCTAAAGACCCAAATAGCAATAAGACACCATGAAATACAATAAAGGGAAAAGATATATATAGAAGAATTATAGTCCTGAGGGTCAAATACAATCATTAGAACTATAGGAAGAATTAAACTTAATAAAGCAAAAATACAAATAAAAATTATTCTATTTCTCTTATGCTTAATTAAAGATAAGAATTCCCATAAAATGATTACAAAAATAAGGTCGGTTGCAGCTATTCCTATATAAGAAGCATCGTAAATAAAATAACTAAATAGTGTTATTAATACAGCTGCTGAAATTAGTCTTTTATTTAATTCAGACACTTAGGCTTTTTTTAGATCAAGATCTTCTTCTACTGATCCATAACGTCTTTCTGAATTTGAATAATTCTGAAGTATCTCTATAAACTCTTGTTCTTCAAAATTAGGCCATAAAGTTTCCGTAAAATGAATTTCTGAATAAGCTGACTCCCAAAGCATAAAATTACTTAATCTAGTCTCACCAGAAGTTCTAATAATTAAGTCTAGTTTCGGTAATTGACTAAAAGATAAGTATTTTGAAAATTTTGCCTCGTCAATCTCATTTTTTTCTATCTTCCCATTATCAATATCGTCAATAAGAAACTTAACTGCTCGTATAATGTCCTGTTGAGACCCATAACCTATAGCTAAAGTTAATTTCAATCCTGCATTTTCAGAGGTTATTGCCTCCATCTGACTTAATTTTCTTTGTAGTACTTCAGGTAACAAAGAATTGTCTCCAACTTGTTTAAAGCTAACCTGATTATCAATCAATAAACCTGTGTATTTTTCTATTGATCTCTCAAATAGCTTCATCAAACCATTAACTTCACTTAATGGTCTTGACCAGTTTTCAGAACTAAATGTGTATAGAGTAAGCGCTTCAATTTCTAGCCGCACACATGTCTCAACTAGCTCTCTGACTTTAAGAACTCCAGCCTCATGACCAAAAATCCTTCTTTTGCCTCTTAATTTGGCCCATCTACCATTGCCGTCCATTATTATTCCTAAATGCTTGGGTAAATTAGGAATTAAAGGATATTTCTTTTCTTCCTTGGAAGTATTCATATCTCAGATAGTCATTAATTCTTTTTGCTTTTCACCACCAATAGATTCTATATTTTCTATCATTTGGTCTGTAATTTGCTGGATGTCATTCTGGCCTTTATGAAAATCGTCTTCTGAGATCATCTTTTCATTTAAAAAATCTTTTAAGTCTTGAATCGAATCACGTCTAATATTTCGCACAGATACCTTAGCTTGTTCTTCCTCAGTTTTAACCTGTTTAGTCAACTCTATTCTTCTTTCCTCAGTTAAGGGGGGTAAAGGTATACGAATGATATTTCCTGAAGTAACTGGGTTTAGACCAATATTTGCCTTTCTTATTGCTTGTTCAATTTCTGGAATAAATTTTTCTTCCCAAGGAGATATGGATAGAGTTTGAGAATCTTCTACTGAAATGTTTGATAATTGCTTTAAAGGGGTCTCGTTTCCATAATAATCTAGTGTGATGCTATCCAGAATATCTGGTGTCGCCCTACCGGTTCTAATTTTTGAAAGGTTTGCTTTGAACGCATTTATAGATTTCTGCATCCTTTCCTTTGCTTCTTGATTAATTTCTTCGAGCATCCCAAAGATTATTCTATCAGCGTTCCTACATTCTTGCCTTGGGCAATTTGTAATAAAGCATTTTTTGTTGAAATATCATACACTTGGACAGGTAAGTTATTTTCTTTACACATAACGATCGAGGTTGTATCCATAACTTTTAAGCCCTTTGATATAAAATCATCATATGAAATCTTCTCAAAATGCTCAGCTTTTTGATTAACCATAGGATCTTCAGAGAATACACCATTAACCCTTGTGGCTTTTACCAACAAATCAGCCTCTATTTCTACAGCTCTTAGGGAAGCAGCTGAATCAGTTGTAAAATATGGATTACCAGTACCGGCAGCGAATATAGTCACTCTTCCTTTTTCGAGGTGTCTTATAGCTCTTCTCCTAATGTAGTCTTCACATACTTCATTTACTTTTAAAGCAGACATAACTCTAGCAACCATATCTTCACGTTCTAAAGCATCTTGAATGGCTAAAGCATTTATTATCGTCCCTAGCATGCCCATGTGATCTCCTGTAACTCTATCTATTCCAGACTCTGCCAAGCCTTCTCCTCGAAAAATATTTCCAGCTCCGATTACAATCCCAACTTCCACTCCTTTTTCGGTTATTGATTTGATTTCTTTTGCAAGATAAACAAGTACCTTTGGATCTACTCCAAATTGTTGGTCACCGAGTAGTGCTTCTCCACTCAGTTTTAATAAAATCCGTTTTATCTCTTTATTATTCAAATTAATAAATTACTTGAGCGCATCGACCTGAGCTTTTACTTCATCTGCAAAATTTACTTGATCTAACTCTATCCCTTCCCCAACTTCATACCTAATAAATGATTTGACACTGGCATCTTGATCCTTCAGAAGTTTCTCAACAGTAATATCAGGATCTTTAACATACTCCTGTCCCATGAGAGTTAGCTGGTCAAATTGTTTTTTTAGTTTGCCATCAACAATCTTATCAATTATTTCTTCTGGCTTTCCCTCTTGTTCTACTTGAACTCTAAGGATTCTAGACTCCTCCTTAATAACTTCTTCTGGTATATCAGTATTACTAATATATTCTGGCTTTGATGCTGCAACATGCATTGCTATATTTTTAGCTAATTCGACTGAATCATCATAATCTAGTAAAACTAGTGATGCTATTTTAGAGCCATGAATATATCTTCCTAAAATTCCATCAAGACTGATTCTTCTGAATCTTCTAATAGTAATATTTTCCCCAAGTTTGGAGATTGTAAATTTTCTATATTCCTCTACGCTCTCAAAATCATCTGATTTTTGTTTATCGAGCTGTTCCATATCATCAAGATTATTATGAAGTATGAGAGAGGCTATTCTGTCTACAAATTCAGTAAATAGATTATCTTTAGCTGCAAAGTCTGTTTCACAATTAACTTCAAGAATTACTGCATGATCTTCGTTTGACTGGATAACCACTATGCCCTGTGCAGTGGTTCTATCTGATTTGCTATCTGCCTTACTTTGTCCTTTTTCCTTAAGAATTGTTTTAGCCTTCTCAAAGTCTCCATCAGATTCAATAAGTGCCTTCTTACAGTCCATCATCCCAGCATTGGTGTCCTCCCTTAACTTCTTTACATCAATGGCTTTTATGGTCATAAGTCAGTCTGTTTTTGCTTTTTTTGTGGATTTATTAGCTTTTGCTTCAGGTTCCTCAGCTTTTGCTTCAGGTTCCTCAGCTTTTGCTTCAGGTTCCTCAGCTTTTGCTTCAGGTTCCTCAGCTTTTGCTACTTTTTTTGTGTTCTTATTTATCACAATCTTCTTCTTACGTTTAATCTTTTTAGCAGAAATTTTACCCTCACTGTCAACCTCTACGAAGTCATCATCAATTTCTTCCAATATAGGGATTGTTTTTTTGCCTTCTAAGTAAGAGTCAATAATTATTGAAGTTATGAATTTAGCGGTTGATCTTGAGTCATCGTTAGATGCTATAAGATAGTCGATACCATCAGGAGATGAATTTGTATCAACGACGGCAACAATAGGTATACCTAAAACAAGCGCTTCTTGGACCGCATTTTTTTCATAATTAACATCAATTATGAATAAAGCATCAGGCAGCTTTTTCATTGCTCTTATTCCGCCTAAACCTTTTTCTAATTTTTCATGTGCTCTGTTTAAAGTAAGAACTTCTTTCTTAGTTAAGCCAGAAGTATTTTCATCTTTTAAAGCTTCTTCTAAATCCTCCATCTTTTTAATTGATTTAGAGATCGTTACATTATTGGTGAGAGTACCTCCAAGCCATCTGTTTGAAACATACGGCATAGAACACTCAGTTCCAGCTCTTTTTATTTCGTCTTTTACTGAAGGCTTTGTTCCAACAAATAAAATTGTCCCAGATTGAGCAGCAAGGCCTTTTAAGAAAGCACATGCTTCTTTTAACTGAGGGATGGTTGTTTCTAGGTTGATAATATGGATTCCATTCCTTTCACCATAAATATATGGTTCCATCTTTGGATTCCAATACTTGGTTTTGTGACCAAAGTGAGCGCCAGCTTCAAGCATTTGACGCATTGATAATTCTTTCATTTTCAATCCTTGTTTGGGTTAAACTCCCATAAACCCCATGCAAAACTTAGTAAAAACTTAAGCACCCATTACATGTGTCGATTTATGTTCGATTTATTTATGCAAAATTGCCGACGATTTATAACATAATAATTATCTATCAACAATAAAAAGCTAAAAATAAAAGAATTACATAATGCCAATCAACATAAAAAATAAAGATGAACAGGAAAAAATGAGAGTAGCGGGTCAACTAGCATCCGAGGTACTCACAATGATAAGCAATCACATAAGACCAGGAGTATCAACTAAGGAGTTAGATGATATATGCAATAATTTTATTGTTCATGAACAAAAAACTGTGCCTGCAAATGTTGGTTACAGAGGTTTTCCAGCAACAATTTGTACATCTGTAAATCACGTTGTTTGTCATGGGATACCTAATGAAAAGAAGCTAAAAAATGGTGACATAATTAACATTGATGTAACAGTAATTAAAGATGGCTTCCACGGAGACACCAGCAGAATGTTCATTGTAGGTAAACCCACGAAACAAGGCGAAAGAATTAGCCAGATTGCTTATGAATCCCTCTGTAAAGGTATTAAGGCAGTTAAACCAGGAAATAAGTTAGGTGATATCGGCTATGCAATTCAATCACATGCTGAAAAAAATTATTTTTCCATAGTCAAAGATTACTGCGGCCATGGTATAGGAGAAATTTATCATGATGAACCTCAAATACTTCACTATGGAACACCAGATACAGGTATAGAATTAAAAGAAGGCATGACTTTTACTATAGAGCCTATGATTAATAGTGGCAAAGCAGACGTTAGGGTCCTCTCTGATGAATGGACAGTTGTAACTAAAGATCATTCATTGTCTGCTCAATGGGAACACACTATTCTTGTTACTGAGAAGGGTTATGAGGTTCTCACTTTAGCGCCAAATGAAAGTATTTAATCCATAGGCTTATTTGCTTACTATATGAAGCAATAAAAACTGAATCAAAATAAACTATGACTCAGGTCCGTAATTTATCCAGATAGCATAGGCAATCATAAATAAAGAACAAATAATCACCCAAGCAGGCATAGTGAGTGAAAGGAAAGACCAATCTATATTTGCGCATTCTCCTGAACCATTAAAAACCATTTCAAAAACTTCATTTATGGGAAAAGTAGACATCATAAAATCTAATCCGGGACCGCAACCGGGTACCTGATCACTTGGAAGATTTTGAAGCCAGACATGTCTTGATGCGACACCAACACCAAAAGTACCAGAAATAACAAAAAGTGTTGAGGAAATAAATTTTGCTAGATTTGACTTTGGCTCAAATAGAGAACAAGCAAGAAAGATAATACCCATTGCTATAACAGAGACACGTTGGAAGATGCATAGCGGACAGGGCTCAAGATTTAAAAAATATTGTGCAAAGAGCGCGTAGCCCATTAAACCGGAACAAAAGAGGAAGCCTAGAAAATACTTTTGCCTCCCAGATAATTGCTGTAACTGTTTTATCAATTTGTAACCTGCTCTATCAAATAGTTAGGCTGTATATTAAACGGGTCTATAAATTCTTTCATCTCAAATCTAATCTTAGCGTAGTTAATCATTGTTCTTGCGTCAGGATACAAGTCTTCTGCGCCCTCTAAAAAGATTATATTTTCCCTTGATAGAGACTCCCCGTATTTCTTCCAAGCGTTTCCTACTCCATAATAGTTAGTTTCTTCGAAAACAAAATCTTTTATCTCAATCAAGCTGTCTTTTACATTCGCTTTGATAGTTTCTAACTCATCAATTTGATAAGAACCAGAAAATATTTTATTGTTTCCCGCATCTGTAGCTACAAGAACTCGATCTATAGAAAACTGTTTTATCGCAACTAAGGCAATGTTGGATAAACTTGAAACAGTGACCACATTTTTTTTGTGTGTGTATGCTATGGCTTGAACCGCACTTGCTGCTACCCTTAGCCCTGAAAAACGTCCGGGACCTATGCCTATACTTATGTAATCTAGGTCCTTAATATCAAGTTGCGCCTCAAAAAGTAAATCATTGATATTACTGAATATATTCTTTGCGTGATCAATACAATTATCCATCGAGTATTCATAAAAATTACCCTCGTTTTCACAAGCTATGGTTAAGCGTGTTGTTGATGTGTCAATGGCTAAAGATTTATTCATTTTTCTATTAGAGAATTCAAAATATCATAAAAGAATTAAATAATGACGCAAGACTAAACATAGATATAATAACTATCTTTCAAGTAAAAGGTATTTTAAAAATTATGAGCACTTCAAATCAAAAATTAGAAAATTGGGTTGATGATATTGCAAACATGACTAATCCTGACTCTATTTATTGGTGTGATGGCAGCCATGAAGAATATGAGCGTTTTATCAAAGAAATGCTTGATACCGGTGATCTAATGAAGCTCAATGAAGAGAGCTTCCCTAACTGCTACCTTCATCGATCAGATCAGTCGGACGTGGCTAGAGTCGAGCATCTAACATTTATATGCACCAGTGATCAGGAAGATGCAGGACCAAATAATAATTGGATGGATCCTATAGAAGCACATAATAAATTAGATGCTTTATTTGAAAATTGCATGAGTGGAAGAACAATGTATGTTATTCCCTATTGCATGGGACCAATAGACTCAAAATTGTCTAGGTGTGGAGTGGAAATTACCGATAGCCCATATGTGGTTGCGAATATGTTTTTAATGACAAGAATGGGGCAAGAAGCTCTCGCAAGAATAGAAAGAGAAGATAAATTCGTCAAGGGAGTTCATTCAATAGGCGATTTGGATCCAGAGAAACGATTTATTATGCATTTCCCGGAAGAAGAAACGATAAGAAGTATCGGATCGGGTTATGGAGGGAATGCTCTACTAGGGAAAAAATGTCATGCCTTAAGAATTGCAAGCTGGCAAGCACTTAAAGAAGACTGGTTAGCTGAGCACATGCTTATAGTCGAAATTGAAAATCCGCAAGAAGAAAAATTTTATGTTGCAGCTGCATTTCCGTCTGCTTGTGGCAAAACGAATCTCGCGATGCTAATACCCCCAGAAGGCTATGATGGTTGGAAAGTAAGAACTATTGGCGATGATATTGCATGGCTTCATATGGATGAGTCTGGACAAATATGGGCAATCAATCCTGAAGCTGGGTATTTTGGTGTTGTACCAGGAACTAACGAGGACGATAATGAAAATGCTTATCAAGCAATTCAATCCAATGCCATTTTTACCAATGTTGGACTCACTGATAATAATGAACCATGGTGGGAAGGCAAAAAAGATGGAAATCCTACTATTGATTGGAAAGGTGAAACTATTAGCGTAGACAGTGGAAATGTTTTTGCACACCCTAATTCTAGATTTACGGTCTCTGCTAAAAATAACCCTAAATATTCTAACCTTGCAGATTCGCCAAGCGGAGTCCCAATCTCTGCAATCGTTTTTGGAGGCAGGAGAAGCGAATTAGCTCCACTTGTCTATCAATCCAAAGATTGGAATCATGGGGTTTTAGTTGGGGCAAGTGTGGGCTCAGAAACCACTGCAGCAGCTGCAGGTGAAGTTGGCATAGTAAGAAGAGACCCAATGGCAATGAAGCCTTTTTGTGGCTATAACTTTGCCGATTATTGGACTCATTGGCTGAGCTTCTCCTCAAAATCTGAAAGATTACCAAAGATTTTCCATGTGAATTGGTTTAGAAAAAATGATCAAGGTTTTATTTGGCCAGGCTTTGGTGACAATCTGAGAGTTTTAGAATGGATCATTAAGCGCTGTCAGAATCAAGCTGATGCTATTGATACCCCGATAGGTTTTCTACCTAAAGCAGAAGATATTGATACCTCAGGTCTAGATATCACTAAAGAGTCTATGGAAGAATTATTCCATGTTAATAAAGATCAATGGCTAAAAGAGATGGAAAGCATTAGAGAATACTTTCTGGAATATGGTGATCGTATGCCTGAGATGCTTCTAGATGAACATAGAAAAGTTGTCAGTAAATTAGAACAATCAGACTAATATTTCTACTCTATCATCCATAAAAATAAGGATCTCATTAATTAGGCTCTTTAGATCCTTTTTATGAGAAGAATTACCTCCAATAAGGTTTCTCCATTCTTTTGCCCCAGTTGTCCCTTTAAACAATTGAGTCATATGACGAGTAATAAGATGAACGCTTGCTCCCTTCTCAGCTTCTCTTTCAATGTAATCAATCATTTTTATCATAAAATCATATTTACTAAGCTTGGTTTTATTTTTAAAGAAATGATCTTGAACTTCAGCAAGAAAAAAGGGGTTCTTGTAGGATTCTCTTCCAATCATCACTCCATCAAAAAATTTTAGCTTAGATTGTATTTTCTCAATAGAGTCAATCTCTCCATTCACTTCGACTCTTAAGCTATTAAAGTCATTTTTAATTTGTCTAACTCTTTCATAATTTAGAGGTGGTATTGTCCGATTTTCCTTAGGATTTAATCCCTTAAGAATTGCCTTTCGGGCATGAATGATGAAGTGATCACATCCTGCTGAAGAGGTCTGATTTATAAAGTCATATAAAAATTCATAATTGTCATTATTATCTACACCGATACGACTTTTAATAGATACAGGAAGACTAGTGACTGTTTTAAGTTTTTCTATAATATCTGCAACAACGTGTGGTTGTTTCATTAATGCTACTCCAACTGAACAATTCTGAACCCGTTCGCTAGGACAACCAATATTTAGATTGATTTCATTGTAATTGTGTTTTTCAATAATGGTTGCTGCTCTTGCAACTATATTAGGATCATTGCCTGCTATCTGTATACCAACTTTTTTTTGATTCCCGTTCTCTCTCTTTATGAACTGATTCGAAGAATTAACTATTGCTTCAGCATGAATCATAGGTGTATAAAGCCTTACATCCTCAGCCATTAAAGAAATCATATATCTGAAATGTCGATCAGTTTGACCCATCATTGGCGCTACAGATATTCTCTTTTTCATAATTTCTTAAGTTGATTTATTTATCGCAGCCGCCTGAGGAAGGTCTGTATACTGATAAAGGTTCTTCTGACTTATCTAACTCAATAAAATCAGTGTCCCAATGTTTAGCTGTTATTTGCCATCTTCGCTTCTCAGCTGCAACGTATTGATCCATTTCATCTGCAAAAAGTTCCATTATTAATTCTGATCTATCCAAGGGAGCTACTACTGAATTTTGTCTCTCCGGAAATAAAAAAGAAATTGCAAATGTCCATTCAGGCTCCATGCTATGACCATCTGGGACAAAAAGCTTATGTTCAATAATAGTGCCTTGATCTAGAGCATACTGCATTAATGGGTAGTGCCATTTCATATATAAATCTAGCCATTCATCCTCGTAACCACCCTCTACTAAGTAAAATGATAACCCGAAGGGTTGCATACATTTACCTCTTCCATTATTACCTTGTGCAAAAATCGTGGAAGCAAAACAAGTCACTAAAACAATTATTATTACTCTTTTCATTTTTTATTTTTCCTTAATACTCACATTCTAATAAATTATTGTAATTTTTAAATAGGTAAACTTTTATATATCTCTAAAGGTATGATAATTTTTAGGGGTGAGCTCTATAAAAAAAATGATATCTCTGTGGTCAGGGCCTAGAAACATTTCCACAGCTATGATGTACAGTTTTGCCCAAAGAAATGATACTAAAGTTATTGACGAACCATTGTATGGGCATTACCTTCGAGAGACTAATGCTGATCATCCTGGCAAAGAAGAAATTATGCAGACTCTTAATTGCGAGGGAGAATCAGTCGTTCAAGATCTGCTTACTATGAAGCTTCAGGGTAGTAAAACTATTTTGTTCATGAAGCAAATGACGAAACATTTGATTAATATAGACCTTTCTTTCTTAGAGCAAACAGAAAATATACTACTAATAAGAGACCCTAAAGAAATGTTACCTTCTTTAGCTGAACAACTGAATGAGGTTCAACTCAGCGATACAGGTTTTGATCAGCAATATGAACTTTATAATTTTTTGCTGTCAACTGGCAATAAACCTTTATTAATCGATGCGACTGAACTTCTTAAAAATCCAGAATATATTTTGCAAAAACTTTGTGAAAGACTGGATATTGAATTTAGATCAACAATGTTAAGCTGGAAATCTGGAGCGAGAAAAGAAGATGGTGTTTGGGCTAAGTATTGGTATAAATCTTTACATCAAACCTCTGGATTTAGAGACTACAAACCTAAATTGCATTTTCCCGAAGGGCTAGAATCGCTCTTAATGGAATGCAAACCCTATTATGAAAAACTATATAAAGAATCACTAAAGGCTAATGGGTAACTCAATGAAATTAATTGATGAGCGTAATGCAGATATTCTAATTTATATCAACGGTGAATTACTTCCAAGAAATGAGGCTAAAATTTCTGTATTCGACAGTGCAGTTCAAGGAGGGGATGCTGTTTGGGAAGGCTTGAGAGTATACAACGGTAGAATTGCAGCATTAAATGATCATCTACAAAGACTTCAAAACTCAGCAAAAGCATTAATGTTCAAGGATGTTCCTTCTACAGAAGAAGTTAAAGAAGCTCTATTTAAAACTCTCGAAGCAAATGGGATGTGGGATCAAACCCATGTAAGATTAACCTTAACCAGAGGAGAAAAGATTACTTCTGGAATGAACCCATCTTTGAATCAGTCTGGATGCACACTTATTGTTTTAGCTGAGTGGAAGCCACCAGTCTATTCAAATTCTGGAATAAAAGTTATCACCTCTTCTATACGAAGAAATTCACCTCATTTTCTTGATTCTAAAATTCATCATAATAATCTTTTGAATAATATTTTGGCAATTATTGAAGCTAATGTTAGTGGGGTCGATAGTGCCATCATGCTCGATAATAATGGCTTTATATCAGAAACAAATGACACCAATATTTTTATAGTGATTAAAGGTGAAGTACACACTCCTACTGGCGATAGTTGCTTACCAGGAATAACTCGAAAAATGATTATTGATATAGCACAAAATGAGGGTATAAAAGTTTTAGAAAGGAACATTTCAATCTCTGAACTTTATTCAGCAGACGAAGTATTTACTTCCGGCACTATGGGTGAGATTACTCCTATTTTGGAGGCTGATGGAAGAATTATTAGTCAAGGGAATCAAGGTTCAATAACAAAAAAAATGCAGTTGCTGCATTCAGAATATGCCTTTAAAAATGGTGAATCAGTTCCTTTCCAAAAACCTGAATAATATTTAGTGTCTAAATATTATAAAGATGACTTGTTTAGAGGACCTCTCATCTCGCTAACCTGCTACCTCTTTCCAAACAAAAAACTTAGTTGCCACAATAAAGCTTAGTATTATCCATACGAATAAACCTAGAGTGTTTAGGTTGACCATCAACAAAGAAACTCCATCATTAGCTATATCTCTTAACCCAGTGGCAATGACACTCAAAGGGAGAATATGAGCAATCGGTTGTATCATATCGGGTAGAGAGTTAATCGGGAAAAAAACACCTGATAAGATTAACTGAGGGAAAGTAAATGATGTCACAATAGGTCTAATGGCTTCTTGTGTCTTTGCAATGCTGCCAAAACTAAACCCCAAGCAAAGAAAAATAAAACTTCCAATTACAATCATGCCGTAAAGTGATAAGAGACTACCCACTATTTTTATGTCTAAAAGAAGTATCGCTAGACCAAGAACGACGGATAGTTGCATGAGAACAATTACAATTCTAGAAACTACAATTGAAATAATAAAATCCTGGGGTTTTATAGGGGTTACAAATAATCTTTTTAAGATTCCTCTGCGTCTGTATTCAACTATATTAAAACCACTGCCAGCAATACTAAGATTCATGAGCATAAAAGCCAGTAATCCAGGCAATAAAAAGTCAACATAACGTTGGGGTCTTGATTTAACATCCTCTACCTTAATCATGAACATAGGCTGTGTATTTCTTAAACTTCTCTCAATAGAAAGTAAACTTTTGCTGATAGCTTCTTTAATTGACCCAATTTGCCTTACTTGAGAAGCATCAAGTAATAGTTTTATTTCAGCGGTTTCGTCAATGGAGTTGAAGCTTTCGGGAATGATAATGATAGCTGTTTGGTCACCCAAGAATAATTGCCGTTTAAGTTCACTCTCTTCGCCTTTGGTTACATTGAAAAGAGGCTCTTCTTCGACGAGCTCAGAAAATTCTTGAGATATGGTATTACTCGAATTATTAACTAGACCTAAATTTATCGGCTCTGATTCGCCTCCAAAAAAAACAAATACCCCCATAAAGATTAGAGGAAACAAAAGATTAAATATTATTGATTGACGATCCCTGAAAAATATTTTTAAGAATACTTGTGCTAAATGCATTTGTTTACTGGTAAACATTTTAATCCCTAAGCCTATGGTCTGTGAGGGCAAGAAATACGTCTTCCAGATTACCTTTTACAGTCTCTTGTATAGGTTCAGATGCATATTCATCAATTAAGCCCTGAGGGGTATCTTCTGCAATCAATTTGCCCTTATCCATAATAGCAATTCGATCACATAAACTCTCTGCCTCTTCCATATTATGGGTAGTCAAAACTATAGTCATTCCTCCGACATTTAACTCTCTTACAAGGTTCCAAAGATTACGTTTTGCTTGGGGATCCAAGCCTGTTGTCGGCTCATCAAGGAATAGTACCTTAGGATTATTAACTAGAGCGCATGCAATTGAGAAGCGCTGCTTCTGCCCTCCAGACAATTCTTTTGGTTTCGCGCTCTCTTTAGTAAGTAAACCAACTTTCTCCAATAAGTTCTTTGTATTGATGTCATTAGAATAAAGTTTGCCAAAGAGAATAAGAAGTTCAGATAGATTCAAGCTTTCAAAGTACTCATTAGCTTGGAGTTGCACTCCAATTATTTCTTTGATCTTAAATGCATTATTGCTTACATCTAATCCATCTATTAAAGCAGATCCGCCATTAATATCCTTAAGACCTTCAAGCATTTCGAGAGTTGTAGTTTTACCGGCTCCGTTAGGACCCAGGATACCGTATACCTCACCCAATCTTATATTAAATGTAATCCCATCAACTGCATTAAAAGAATCTTTCTTATTTCCAGGTAGAGGGTAGGTCTTGAGAAGATTTTTAACTTCAATAATATTCATAATTATTACCACAAGGCTTAAAGAAAGTCTGGCGTCCCCAGGGGGATTCGAACCCCCGTTGCCGCCGTGAAAGGGCGGTGTCCTAGGCCTCTAGACGATGGGGACCTAAGTCAATCTAAGAGTAACTAGATTATAGGTGTGAAGTATATTGAAAAATAATCCTTCAATCCAACTTTAAAATTTCTATTTCCCCTAAATCTAGTTCTCTTATACCTTGTTCTATTTTAGATAAATCACCAACTATGACCCAAGTCCATATACTGGGATCAATATATCTTTCAGCAGCGGTGTTTATATCATCTATGGTCATTGATCTATATTTTGCCGGAAGATTGTCTAGGAAATCATCTTCTCGATCAAAAGAAACAATACCTGATAAACCTGACATTAGTGAGCCGAATGTTTCAAAGTCTCCAATAAGACCGAGAGATAGATCATTAACTATCGCCTCAAGCTCTTCATTCTTAGCTGGATTAGATGATAGGTATTCATCATATTCCCTGATAATCTCTTGAATTGAATCCACAGTCTTATCGGTTTGAACAGGTGCGCTCACAAGCATAGGTCTGGGTCCCTTATATTGGGAAAGCCTCGTTCGGACACCATATGACCAGCTTTTATCTTCCCTTAGATTCATATTCAATCTTGAAGTGAAGCTTCCACCAATAACGCGATTCATTAGATCGATATCAATCTCATCAGGGGTTCGCATACCTGGCATAAGCTGACCCGCGACTATCAATGACTGCACAGCTCCTGGTTTATCAATAAGAAACACTCTTCTTGAATCAGGTTCTTTATTGATTGTGTAAACAAGTTGGGCTCCCTTAAGCATCCTATTTTCAGGCCAAGATCCAAATTGGGCTTCAAGGATTGGTAGAATTTCATCAAGGGTTGTATCACCGACCAGAATTAGAGTTCCATTACTTGGAGCTATAAAACGGTTTTTATAGTTGATCAAGTCATCTCGGCTCATCCATTGAATCGATTCTCTAGTCCCGTTACCACTAAAAGGTTTTGCATAGGGATGATCTTCCCCATAAAGAATCTCAGGAATAAGATTCGAAACCATACCATTAGGTGTCGATAATGATTGATCAATTGCAGCTAACCATCTTATTTTCTTTCTATCAATTTCCTCTTGATCAAAGGTAGGCTCTGTAATGACCTCAAACATAATCTCTATTGATTCCTCAAAACTAGATTTGAGAGAAGAGATATTAATACTCGAACTATCTAACCCAGTACTGGTGTATAAATCTGTGCCCAGTTCCTCTAATTGATCACTTAATTCTAGAGCATTAAAACTCTTACTCCCTTCTGTCAACATGGACATTGTGAAATTAGCTAAGCCTGGTTGCCCTAAAGGATCAGTGGCATGCCCAGATTTAATTTGAAAAGATAAATTAATCATTGGAACATCGTGTCGCTCAGCTAAAACAACTTCCAAGCCATTAGAGAGTTTTGCTCTTTGAATTTCTGGTAGATCTAGTTCAGGAAATTCTGTGGGAAAAGGAAGCTTGCTTCTATCGGCAGTAGACTCCGAGTCATAACTTCTATTCTCTTCGGGGATCACAGTTAAAACATAAGCACCATCCGTGAGCCAAGTATTAGCGGTTTCTTTTATTTCTTTATTCGTGATCTCCATTATTCCGTTTATAAACTCAAGATATGCTCCAGGGTTGCCTGAATAAACTTCTGAATAGGCTAGGAGGTCTGATTTTCCTCCAAATCCCCCTACTCTTTGCAAACCCTTTATCGATGAGGCACGAATGGATGTTTTGGTATTTTTAAGACGTTTAGCGCTAGGGCCTTTCTTGATAAAGTCACTCAAAGCCTTGTCCATTGCATCTTCAAGATCATCTAAGGATCTACCGTTAGCCAAATCTACTGCGATCCAAAATTGTCCTGCTATTTCTCGATCGTAATAAAAGGCAGACACGCTTGTTGCTAATTGTCTCTTATAAACAAGTTCTTGGTATAAGGCTGAATTCTTGCCTCCTGTAAGTAAACTTGCCAATAACTCAAAGTGAGCATGCTCTGGTGATCCTATCTCGGGAGTGTTCCAAACTTTATAAATCCTTGCATTGGGAACACGGTCGTACATAATTTCCCTTTTTTCGCCAGATCTTTTAGCAATCCATTTTTTCTTCTTTATCGGTGACGGGCCTGGAGGGATGTCTCCAAAATACTTGGTGACAATTTTTTTAGCTTCATCCACATTGATATCACCCGCAAGAGATAGTACTGCATTGTTTGGACCATAATAAGTTTTGAACCAGAGTTGAACATCCTCTAGAGTTGCTGCATTTAAATCCTCCATAGAGCCAATTGTGGTCCAAGAATAAGGATGGCCTACAGGAAAAGTTGCTTTTGATGCCTGAATGAAAACTCTGCCATAGGGTTGGTTTTCCCCTTGTCTTTTTTCATTCTGGACCACTCCTCTTTGCTCATCGAGCTTTTCTTGGTTTACAACTCCCAATAAGTGTCCCATGCGATCAGATTCCATCCATAAAGCAAGATCAAGAGCTGGTGTGGGCACATTCTCAAAATAATTGGTTCGATCATTATTTGTGGTTCCATTCATATTAGTTGCACCAACTTGCTGAAAGGGTCCAAAATACTCATTGTTATAATTCTCTGTGCCGTTAAACATCAAGTGCTCAAATAGATGGGCAAAACCAGTTTTTCCAGGAAGTTCATCCTTAGATCCCACGTGATACCAAACATTAACTGCGACCACAGGGATTTTTCTGTCTTCATGAACAATGACTCTAAGTCCATTAGGAAGAGTAAATTTATCGTATTTAATATCTGGTAGTTGCTCTGAAGCTATAACCGATAGTGGTGAAAATACAATCACGAAATAGAGAAAATATTTTTTAAAAATAGTCATAATAATCTTTTTGTTTTAATTATAAATTCATGAAATGATATAAGCATTGGAAGGGAAATGAAACTTGATTTAAGGATAATTACAATTTGTTCATTGTTGCTGTTCCATAACACAATGACAATGAGCAACTCATCAGATGCTTTCTCAGATTCTATAGATAATCTTTTTGAAAATAGAAGTCTCAAGCCAGGTTGTGCTGTAGGTGTTATTGAGGACGGTAAATATATTCATAAACGTGGATATGGCTATGCCAATCTTGAGCATGAAGTTAAAATTGATGCAGACACAATTTTTAGAATTGGCTCAGTCAGCAAGCAATTTACGACGATGGCAATCGCAATTCTTGAAGAGAAAGGGTTGCTCTCATTTGAAGATGAGATGAAGACACATATACCTGATTTAATTGACTACGGTGAAATAGTTACCATTAACCAAATGATTCATCACTTCAGTGGATTGGGTGATTATGAATACATGGATTATCCAGGTCGGTTTAAAAATGCAATTGACGAGGAATTTAGATGGGGCAATGAAGACTATCTAACCAATGATGAATTTCATGCGATGATCAAAACCTTGCCTCTGATAAGGAAACCTGAAAAAAAATTCTGGTACAGCAATACCGGGTATGTCTTACTGGCACTGGTGGCACAAAATGTCAGCGGTTTAAGCCTTAGGGAATTGGCAGATCAAGAAATCTTTTCACCATTAGGAATGGATAAATCTTTCTTCAATGATAATGTGAATTTACCCTTCAAAAACAGGGCTGATGCTTATTCACCAGTCAAAGACAGTCCTGGAACATACAGAATTAACGTCACTAACCTAAGTTGGGTGGGCGATGGAGGTGTCTATACTTCACTGAATGACTTTATAAAGTGGGATCAAAACTTCTACCGCAATAGCTTGGGTAAAAGTAGTCCCTCTTTAATAGAAACCATGGAAAAAACCTATTCACAGACAAAAGTAAAAAAGAGAAATCAGAAAATGATTAACGAACAAGAAAACGAACAAACGTATGCTTTTGCTCAAAATCTTGCTTATTACAATGGCTATAAACGATGGTCACATTCTGGTTCTTGGGTTGGGTGGTTAGCTCATTATGCAAGACTGCCTGAAATTAACTTTTCTACTGTTGTGTTTTGCAACACCAATGAAATCGATGCAACTATTATTGCAGACGAAATTATTGATCTTTATTTTGAGACTAGAAAAAACTAGTTGTTAAAAAGCATTCTTTCCCGTTAAAGCACGGCCAACAGTTAACTGATGGATAGTTTCAGTACCCTCATAGGTGATCACACTTTCGAGATTCAGCATATGTCTAATCGGAACATATTCTGCACTGATGCCCGATCCTCCAAGCATATCTCTACAATCTCGAGCTATGTCTAGAGCCATTCTTACATTATTCCATTTTGCTAGTGAAACCTGTGTTGGGTTCATTCTTCCCTCATCTTTTAATTGCCCCAAACGATGAGATAACAACCCAGCGTTTGTTATTCGTCTCTGCATGTCAGCCAGGCGTATTTGGATAGCTTGATTTTCATCCAAGGCTCTATCAAATAAAACTCTTGTCTTAGTGTATTCAATTAACTCTTCAAGACACGCTTCAGCAGCTCCTATGGCGCCCCATGAGATGCCGTATCGAGCTTGAGTTAAGCAACTCAAAGGGCCTTTCAGGCCAACGACTTCGGGCAGCATATTTTTATTAGGAACCCGAACGTTATCAAGAAATAATTCAGATGTAACCGACGCCCTTAGTGAGAACTTATTATCAATTTCATTTGCAGTAAAACCAGAAGTTGATGTTTCGACTAGGAAACCCCTGATCCCATCTTCTGTGTTAGCCCAAATTAAAGCAAGATCTGCTATCGAACCATTAGTAATCCACATTTTCGAACCGTTAATCACCCAATCATCGCCGTCTTTCTTTGCATGTGTCTTCATATTCGCTGGATCGGATCCGCCTTGAGACTCAGTTAAACCAAAACAACCGATAGCCTCTGCCTTAGCTAATTTTGGTAGCCATTCTTCTTTCTGTTCTTCGCTACCAAAGGTAAAAATGGGATACATCACTAGACTGCTTTGCACAGAAACAAAACTTCTAACTCCACTATCACCACGTTCAAGTTCCTGGCATATCAAACCATAGCTAATAGAATTCATACCCGCACAGTCATAACCCTCTATTGAACTTCCAAGAAGACCAAGTTCTGCAATCGGTTGTATTAAATCTTTAGGGAATGAGTGGCTCTCAAAACAATCCTGGATAATGGGTTTAACATTCTCATCGACAAATCGAGAAACATTATTCCTCACAATTTGCTCTTCTTCGCTTAGGAGAGAGTTAATATCAAATAGATCGATACTCATTACCAAAAACCTATGTGCTTATAATATTTTATGTTTACCCTGAAGGATCTCTCTGAACATTCTCCAATCGCCTATAAAGCTATAAAAAGGGTATTTAAAGGTAGCTGGTTTATTTTTCTCAATAAAAAAGTGGCCTACCCAAGCCCAAGAATAACCTGATAATAAAGCATAGAATAAATACTTTGGCTCACCAGAGAAAATCATGAGGAGAATAAAGATAAGAGATAACCAAGTCCCTATAAAATGGAGGAGCTTGTTGTATTTATTCTTGTGTTCATCGATATAAAAAGGATAAAACTCTTCAAAACTAGTAAATTCACTTTTCATAGACTCTATTCTACCACATGATTATGTATTGAGCTTATCGGCTAAACTTAATAAAAGATTCTCTGTGGTTTCCCAGTCAATACAAGCATCCGTAAGAGAAACTCCATACTTTAGGTTATCTGTTATTTTTTGATTACCTTCATGAATATTGCTTTCTAGCATCATTCCAATGATTGAATCGTTACCATTAACAACTTGGTTAATACAGTATTTGGCAACCTTTGGTTGAAGAGTGTAGTCTTTATTAGTGTTCCCGTGGCTACAGTCGACCATTATCCGACCAGGAAGATTTTCTTTTTCTAAACTTTTTTCACACGCACCAAGGCTTCTTTTATCATAATTGGGTTTGGCTCCACCTCTGAGAACAACATGAGTGTATTTATTTCCTTTGGTCTCATAGACAGTAACTCTACCCCCTTCATTGAGTCCAAGAAAATGATGGGACTCTCTTGAAGATTTTATAGCATTGATCGCCACAGATAATGATCCATCTGTTCCGTTTTTAAAGCCAACTGGTGTCGATAAGCCACTTGCCATTTCTCTATGTGTTTGGGATTCAGCAGTCCTGGCTCCAATTGCTGTCCAACTGGTTAAATCACCTAAATACTGAGGCATAATTGGATCTAGTGCCTCAGTGGCCACACCAAGCCCCATTTCATTGAGTTGGATCATCAATGACCTCGCAATATGAACACCCTTATCAATTTGGAAGGTATCGTCTATATTGGGGTCATTAATTAATCCTTTCCAACCAGTCGTAGTCCTTGGTTTTTCAAAATAAACCCTCATTAAGATCAAAAACTTGTCTTCTACAGCCTTTGCAAGTGTCTTTAAGCGTTCTGCGTAATCGATTGCTAAGCTGGTGTCATGGATTGAACAGGGACCGACCACGATAACCAGTCGATCGTCTTTACCATCAAGGATTGACATCAAGGTCTTACGAGTCTGTAAAACAGTCTTCCTGGCAGACCTACTTAAAGGCAGGGTCGCCTTGAGTGCTTTTGGCGAAGGCAGTTTCTCCTTCGCAACAACATTTATATTATGTATCTGCTCTCTCATTCTAATAACAATTATGTTTATATCTCTTTTAGGGCTGAACAGTGTAATAAAACAAAAAAAATAAATATATCAATAATTAATAAATTATTTATTACTGACTAAGACGAATTAATTGCTGGCTGCACATATAGCCTGGGGTCCCAGCGATAGAACCGCATGGATATGAGCCTGCACCGCAATAGAAAATATCTTCATAATTGAAGAAGCCATAGAAATTATTTTCTGGATCAAATGAAAATGTTCGATCAAAATACATCTGCTTATCAGTTAAAGCTATATGATCAATATTGCCTTGAGGAAAGTAAAAAGTTTCCTGTAAATTTTTAGGGGTAACCAGATTTGTCCAAATACAATCTTCAGGGTTTAAAATATTCTCAAAGAGTTTATCTTTTATTTGATCGCTGACTATTGATAAATCCTCACCTCGTTTCTCTAGTGACAAATTCTTAAAAAACACAGCAATTCTGTCATGATTCAGATCTTTATTCATTTTCTTAGAAGCGGCACCTTCGCAATAGATCTGCATGAAGCCAGGCACATAGTCAACTCCTTCATCACAGACACTCAGTGTAGCTTGTTCAAATTCCTCAAGTGTTTCGACTGAAAAAATAAATCTAAAACTGGCATCAGAATCAGGGTGATCAATATTATGCTTCCACTGAATGGGTTGTTTAAAAAGGAGGTTCAATTTACCGCTACTTCCCAATAATTTCTTATCACCAACTTTTTCTATTTGCTCCGAATTATTTACTAATTGAGATGCAGTAAGAGGATCTGTTGCGAATATCAATTGATCAAAGATTTTTTTCTCTTCTCCAGTCGGAGAGCTAAAATTAACACTCTTGGTTTTCGTATCGACATTTAAAACTTTAGAGGACTTATAGAAATTAACCCCTAAAGCTCTATTTATTTTCTCCAACTCTTCAGTTACCTGCCATATACCCTCATAAACAAACCCGTAGTAGCCTCCAAATATAGACCCTGAATCCATAATTGGTATGGTTAATGCCGATGATTTTTCTCGAATAGAGACTGGACCACTTTCAGCAACAGTCATGGCCATATAAATCTTGGCTTTATCGCTTGTAAAGTAATGATCCAAAAGAGTTTTTGCATCGCCTGTTATCCAGAGATTAGTGAGCGCTTCACCTAGATTTGATCTGGCATCTTCAAGATTTGGTGTCACAGCATCTCGGTAACCAGTTTGCAGAAAATCAATCACCCTCGATTCATCTTCCCTGAAAGCTTCTATATTGCCCTGCTCACCCCACTTATCTCTGAGTTCCCTATCCAAATCCTTAGGGTTACGATAAATTACTGTGGGTTCTGAATCGTTTGGAAAAAAAACCAATTTTGGAGATTCTGGAACAAAAGTTTTTAATTTCTTGCTCAGTCCCGTTTCTTCAAAAATAAAACGCTGCATTAGTCCGAGAACAGAAGCGCCCGATGCATATCGATAATCTTTTCCAGCTAGTGTCACTGTTTCTGATGTGCAGGCACCTCCGACCTTAGCCTTCGATTCTATGATTGAGACTTGGTAACCGTTACGCTGAAGATAATTTGCAGCTACCAACCCGTTTATACCGGCACCAATAATGATTATTTTTCTAGACATAAAATACAACGATTGTTAAACAAATAATAATTAACCAAAGAATCAATGCAAAAATAATTGGTCGAATTGATAAATCACGAAGAGTTTTTAAATCAAATTTTAAGCCGATAAAGAATAACCCTAATAGAAACAGAGTATTGCTCATTTTTTTCAAAAGAAATTGTGCATCTTGATTAAGATCGATAAACGATCCTAGCAGAACAAAACCGAGAAAAAATAAAATAAAATAAGGCAATTCATACTCAGCTTCTTGGCTTCTAAAATAAAGGCTAAATAGAATCACGGTTGGAAAGATCCAAAGTGTTCTTCCAAGTTTTATTACGCTTGCATAAACCACTGACTCTTCACCGTAGATGCTTGATGCTCCTATCACAGAGGCTGTATCATGAATTGTTAAAGCTGCAAAAATCCCAAATTCACTCTCGGTCATCCCTAAAAAATGCCCTAAGTATGGAAACATAACGATGGCAATAAGATTTAACAAGAAAATAAGACTAATGGACGATACCAACTCTCCAGCTTTTGATTTAATGATTGGAGCCAAAGCAGCCATGGCTGTGCCCCCGCAAATAGCTGTTCCTGCAACCAAAAGAATAAGATGATTTTTTGGAACCTTCAATAATTTTCCAATCACAAATCCGATCAGAAAAATGAACAACACATAGATTGAGACCAGTGGTAAATAATCAACTGTGATTTCTGATACTGAACTCAGAGAGATAGTTCCTCCCAGGAAAATGATCCCGGCTTTTAAGAAATTTGTACCATTAATCTTCGGAGCAGATAAAGAGAACTTTTCGTTGATTGCAGAAAAAAAGATACCCAAGATTAAACTAATCGCTGCCTGTCCAATCACCAAAGATAGCGATATAAAAAAAGCCAATAAGAAATAAATCATTGAAACTAAAAGTTCTCTTTATAAGGTCTTAAATCGATTTCCTGAGTCCAAGCTGTATTGTGTTGACAGTGCAAATTCCAATAATTTTCTGCAATTGCATCAAGATCTAAAAGGCCATCCTTTCCTAAGCCTTCTGCATACTCTGGGAATCCTTTAACAACTTTGTCTCCATTGATGACCCCATCAATAATGACATGAGCCACATGAATACCTTGTGGTCCAAACTCTCTTGCCAGGGATTGGGATAACATTCTTAAGGCGCCTTTACCAGAAGCAAAGGCAGAAAACCCTGCTTTACCTCTAATCGAACCGGATGCTCCTGTAAAAAGAAGTGATTGACGTGTTGCAATCTCTGATTGTTCAAGCATTAAACGAACGATTGCTTGTGAAGTCAAAAACCCTCCTAAACAGAGCACCTCCCACATTGAAGTGAATGTCTCTGCTGTAACATCCAAAAATTTTTGTGGAAGATTGTTGCCAGCATTGTATACCGCTAACTCTAAAGGAAGCTGACTATCTTTAATGATATTGATCATATGCTCTACTTGCTTGATCTCCGTTACGTCAGTGACTATGGGAACTGCATTTCCGTTTTGACTAGTGATTGAAGAGCAGACTGCGTTAACTTTATCTTTGGTCCTGCCACACACAAACACTTGTATTTCTTCTTTGGCGAATCGTCTACAAAGAGCAGCCCCTAGTCCTTGCTCAGGACCAACACCCATAACTAAAGCTGAGGTTTGAGAAGACATATTGAATTAATTAAAAGGATTAATTTGCATCACTGATCATTTCATCGACTAATTCTTCAACAATGAACAACGGCGGCTCACCATGGTCAAGGACAGCTGAATGGAAGTCTCGGATATCAAAAGAATCGCCCATTTGATCTTTCGCTCTTTCCCTTAAGTCTAGGATCTTAATCATTCCCACTTTATAACTACACGCCTGCCCAGGCCAGACAATATATCTTTCGATTTCTGAAACCACTTCTGCATCCGACATTCCTGTGGTTTTTTTCATATAATCCATGGCCTCTTCTCGGGTCCATCGTTTATAATGAAGGCCAGTATCGACAACCAAACGAACTGATCTAAATAGCTCGCTTTGCAATACCCCCAACTCATCAAATAATGTTTTAGCCATACCGAGTTCAACAGAAAGTCTTTCGGAATAGAGCGCCCAACCTTCGCCAAAAGCTGAAGTGTAATAACCAAAGCGTCGATATAAGGTCAGATCTTCGTTTTCTAGATTGAGTGCATTCTGTAAATGATGACCTGGAATCGCTTCATGAAAAGCAAGGGCTCGCATACTGTATGTAGGTGTTTGCTTGATGTCATAAAGATTTGCATAAAATACGCCCGGTCTACTTCCATCGAGTGCTGGAGACATATAGTAGCCACCAGCCTCATTTTCTTCTGAATATTCAGGTACTGCCCTAACTTCAACCTTAGAGGCCGGCATTCTATGAAATGAATCAGCAGCTGCCATCCATGTCTCTTCAACAATATCGCTATAATCCTTAATCACAATAGTCTTTCGATCAGGAGTATCGGCATATAGAAATTGAGGATCTTCATTGAGTTGATTCATCATTTCACCGACGTTGAGATTATCGCCATAACCTAGTTCTGACAGAATGTCCTGCATTCTTTTTGAGATTCTATCAACTTCACTCAACCCAATATTATGTATATCCTCAGCTGAATAATCGGTGGTGGTATAAACCTTTAATCTAAGCGCATAGAATTCATCCCCATTGGGTAGAGACCAAACGCCGTCATTAGGGTCTGCCATGGGAAGTGTCTCTATCATAAAGTCTAGTAAAAGCTGAAAGCTTGGGTTGACACTCTCCTCAATTGCTAGATTTAAGTCGTTTATTAATTCGGCTTTAAATTGATCACTAAAGGCTAGCTCGGGTTCATTAATCTTCCGCTCAAAAACATCCCTGATCGGGTTCTGATCAGCATTTATCAATTCATTTAACTGCCTGATGACATGATCAAAGACAAATCTTGGCGGGAAGATGCCTGCATCCCTTTGAGCATTTAAAGATTCTATAGTCGATCCAAAAACATCATCGAGCATATTAAGTCGATCAATGTATGCTTTTGCTTCGTTTTTGCTTCTAATTGGATGAACATCTGTCATAAATTGAACCATGTTCAAATGGATGCCGCCAATCTGATTTAAAGGATAATCATGAAAGGGAAATTCCTCTTCTTGTTTAATCTTATTATCAAGATCAAATAGGGCGACATTCTTAGATATTCTTTGTTGTTTGGTGAGCTTCGAATCATCATATCTTTCGAGTATAGCTCTAGATTTCTTCATATCGGCAAGATCTTCAGCCTGGTCTTCTAAACCGTAAACAGAAAGTTTTGATTGATGCTTAGTGATAAAGTTAAATTGATCGATGATGCCCAAATATGTCATTGCCTCAGGTGAATCTAGCATTCCACTAATAACTTCTTTACCTAAATAATGATCCAAGGATATCGGTTTCATGAAGAATAAATTTACAAGATAGAGACCAAAAATACCGACAACGGTTCCTAAGATAGGTTTGATCAATTTAAGTAGTAATTTCATAAGCAAGTGATTTCTATGGTGTTAGCCCATTTTACAGAAAACCAACTTATTTCCATCTAAATCTCTGATATAGCCGCCATAAAAAGTTTCCATCTTTTGTTCTGGCTCACCCTCGGCAATTGCCCCAGCTTCAATGGCTCTTTGATATATCTGATCTACCTCCTCTATAGAATCAAATGTTATTCCTGTCATGGATCCATTTCCAACAGTTGCCTCATTGCCGTCAAAGGGAATAAAAACAGCAAAGTATGTATCAGATTCTTTAAATCTATAGAAGTAACTTCTGTCATTTCCTCTGAAACCCTTAACACCCATCGGCTCAAATAAACTGTCATAAAATTCTCTTGCTGCTTCTAAATCATTAGTGCCTATCGATATATACCCTCCAATATTAGCTGCCATAATTTTTCTCCTCTTAATTTATGAAATCTCTGATAATGCCTGCATTTAACTCAGGCTCTTCAAAAAACTGCCAACTCCCAGAATTTGGAACTTTCTTATAAATACTTCCTGGAATATTTTGATGCAATGTCATCACGTCACCGGCGTAAATATCTTCTTCTGCCTCCAGCAATAGGGCTTCCTTATTGAATTGACTAAGATCTGGGGAGTAACGATAGACAGCGTAATGCAAATCGTAACGTCTTTGCCGTAAAGAAAGACTATTAAGGAAAGGCTGAAAAGTAACTTCTGGCGGAGTGTTGGTGGCACTCATTTTTCGATAAACATCCCAAGTCTTTTTCAAAAATTCCCCCTCCATGTCTATGGGCAAATCACGAGTCATCGGTGTATTTATTAGCTCATCTATTTTCTCCTGAGTCATTTCACCATCCCGTCCAGCTCCTGAGAGTACAGTTTTCCCAACTCGGTCTGGATAGCGAATACCAAGGTTAATAGCCACATAAGCGCCGCCATGTTGTCCCAACATATGGGCCCTATCGACACTTATATTATTCATAACATCTATTACAGAATCTGCGTACTCATCCATTGTGAGTTCGTGGTCAGAGGTATCAGATTGTCCATGATTAGGTAAATCAATTGCAATCACTCTATAGTCATCAGCCAATAAAGGTCCGATGGCGAGGTATTCTGAAGAAGTTTGTCCTGACTGATGAAATAAAATCAATGCTGGTCCCTCTCCAATTTCCCAATAGTGGACACGACCATGTTCAGTATCAGCATAGGATCGCTGAATATCTCCACCCATTCCTGTCATATCAGCATTTGTTGCTGATTGAAAAAAACCATTTAATGAAATTATGGATAGAGCTACTAGAATTTGTTTTTTCATTTTTATTTACCTATCAAATGTAAGAATCTCGAAGAATCTAGAACTATTTTAGAGCAGGGATAACTTTTTCTCCAATAAGCTTTATTGAAGCTGCTGGGTCTGATCTCAGTTCAAGGGCAACATCAGTTAAACCTGACTCTTTTAGCTCTAATAAATGTTCTATCTTATGGTCTACTTCACTCACATGACCGGTCAAGGTTAGATGATCCACAAGTTTCTCTAATAGAGAATCAGGAACTCCAGACACTGAGGAAGTGTTTAATACTGGCATTTGATAAATTTCTTTTTTGTGGGCCTCTATAACATCGTATTCTTCATCTGACATAAAAGTGGTGATTACCCATCGTCTAAATAATCCTCGATACCCAAGCCATTGTTTCGCCTCATTCATAGCCTTTTCTCTATCTTCATATAAGGCCCAAGCCATAAAATTATCAAATCTAAAGTCATCATTTTTTCTAGCTTTCATATGATTTGTAACCTCTTCAACCTTATCCTTTATAATAATGGGAGGAAGATCACTCATCATAATTCCATCTGAATGTTTAGCCGACATCTTAAGCATTTGAGGCTTGTTGGCAGCTACATAAACCTTTGGTATATCGTGTTTTAGCCAAAAGGGATTGTAGTTATTGACTTTAAATATTTCGCCATCGAAGTTTAATGGGCTTCCCTTAGAAATAGATTTCAATATCTCAACACATTCTGAAACAGCCCTTACTCTTTTGTGGGGTTTTAAGTCAAGTGCTTGCAAAGCCTCTCCACCTCCACCAATGACTACATTAGCTCTGCCTTTAGCAAGCTCGTTTAATGTTAGTAAGCCGCTTAAAATACGGATGGGGTGAGTATCGAAAGGATTTAGGGCAATAGGTCCTAACTTTATGCGTTTGGACTTAATAGCTAGTTGTGAAAGATTTGTGAACGGTTCTCGAGAATCAATATAACTTGCTAGCCAGATACTATGCACACCATATTTTTCAGCTAATAAACCAAGTTCAGCTATTTTGGATGTACTTAACCTTGAATCAAGAATTAGACCAATACGCATCTTTATTTTCCTCAAAAACTATCCCAAATTAGACTATGTGGTGGAGCTAGGCGGGATCGAACCGCCGACCTCTTGCATGCCATGCAAGCGCTCTCCCAGCTGAGCTATAGCCCCAAACAGTCGAGACAATTATACATAATAAAATTTATCTCTTTTACATCAAGATGAACCAATCATCTATTTTCTATGTATTCTATTGCTGATTTGAGTCTTTGAATAACAACCTCTTTTTCTACCAGAGTAAGGGTGATATCAATAGGCGGTGAAATTGTGATGCCTGTTACCGCTACCCTAAGCGGCTGACCAATCTTGCCGAAGCCAATATTGTGTTTTTTACAGGTGTCATCAATCGCTGCGTGGATTGAAGACGAATCCCAAGTTGCTGTTTCAAAAACAGAGGCCAGGTCTTTTAAGGGCTCTTCTATGGAAGATTTGAAATGCTTTTTTGCTGCATCTGCATCGACAATAAAATCATCCGAAAACAGCTTATCAGCATAGGATAAAAGGTCCTTGAGGCTCACAGCTCTGCTTTTATACGCCTCAGAAAACAACTGCATTTTCTCCTCGCTTGGAAGCTGTGTATTGTGCTCCGAAGCACTTTGCATCAGCAACTCAGCAAGCTTTGTGTTGCTCAGCTTAGAGATGTGCTGTTGATTCACCCACTGCAGCTTTTCCAGATCAAATCTCGCACTTGATTTATTGAGATTGGTTAAATCAAAATTCTCAATTAGCTCGTCAATGGTGAAAATTTCCTGATCGCCACTGGACCATCCCAAACGCACCAAATAGTTCAACATGGCTTCGGCAAGGAAACCTTGCTGCTTGTACTCAAGAATGTCCATGGCCCCATGTCGCTTTGACAATCGGGAGCCGTCTGGCCCTAAAATCATTGGCAGGTGAACAAATTTTGGCAATGGGTAACCTAGGGCATTAAACAAGTGAATGTGTTTTGCTGTGTTCTTAAGGTGGTCATCGCCACGAATTACATGGCTGATGTTGGTGTCGTTATCGTCAATTACCACTGCAAAGTGATAGGTTGGAGTGCCGTTGGAGCGGAGTAAAATAAAATCATCCAATTCCTCGTTTTGCACCAAAACATTGCCAAAAAGATGGTCGTTTATGGTGACTTCCCCTGTCTCAGGGCTTTTAAATCGAACCACAAACTGATCGCTCTTTGGCTCTTTTACGCCTCGGCATCTGCCATCGTATCTTGGGTTTTCACCTCTCTCAACCTGCCCTTTTCTCATTGCATCGAGTTCTTCTTGGGTGCAGTAGCACTTGTATGCATGGTCGGATTCGATCAACTGATCTGCCTTCTTTTGATAAAGATCCATGCGTTGCGATTGATACAGTGGGTCTTCATCGCAATTGAGAGACAGCCATTCCATTCCCTGGAGGATGGCAGAGATGGATTCTTGTGTTGATCTCTCCTGATCCGTGTCTTCTATTCTGAGGAGAAATTGTCCTTTTTGGTTCTTGGCATACAGCCAACAAAATAGGGCAGTTCTGACACCGCCGATGTGGAGATAACCAGTAGGACTGGGAGCAAAGCGAGTTCTAACCACAAAAACTATCCATTAGTTGATTGGAATAGTTTACATAAAAAATCAAAGCTTTAGACGATGTTTTTAAGATCAGAAGTAAATTCAACCACCGCACTGTAAGCCAATCGGTCGATGGTAAAATTGGCAAAACCGTGAATCATACTTTGATATTCTCGCTCAGTGACCTTCACCCCTGAATCCCTCAAATGTTTGGCGTATGCAATGCCCATATCACGGAGAGGATCAAAGCCAGCGGTGATCACCACAGCCGGCGGCAATCCAAGGGGGTTTTGATAATGGATGGGAGACACGTAAAAATCATCCGCATCTACTGTGCTGGGGATGTAGTTTTTAGTAAACCAATTCATTAGATGTTCATTAAGAAAAAATCCTTCGGCAAAATCTTGCATCGATTGATAACCGCTGTCACGATCAACTCCGGGATAAATCAACAATTGTCTTTGCGGCAGCACTCTAGCCTCTTCCTTGCGTTTGATGCAAACGCTTGTGGACAGATTGCCACCAGCACTGTCGCCGCCAATTGAAATTTTTTCACGGTTGATATTGAATGATTCTGCGTTTTCCCAGACCCATTCGAAAGCTCGGTCGCAATCTTCAAGGGGGACAGGGTATTTGTGTTCGGGCGCCAGCCGATAGCCCACTGAGAAAACCTTCCAACCAAGCAGATTTGCAAGATGCTTGCACAAAACATTGTGTGTTTTAATGCTGCCAATACTCCATCCACCACCATGCAGATAAACCAAAGCTGCTCCACTGTCATCGAGTTTTCCAGGTGTGTATTCCCTGATTGGTATTGTGCCTTCATCAACATCGATCGTATGGTCTTTGGTTGCAGTGGATGGCGGTTTTTTTTCCATTACGCCTGCCATCTTGTCATAAAAATTTCTGATAGCTTCTGGATCAATGGATGTTATGTCTCTCCTAATGCTGTTCTTCTCCAAGAGTGAAAGAATGAATTGAATGCCCGGAGACATGGTCCTTTCACCTGCGGTCTTGGCTTCTCCCGCTAACAGTCGCAGCAAGGCATCCGGTAATAGAAAGATTAATTTTATTAAGAGGCTCATTGTTACTTGATTATTTCTTCTGTTGCCTGGCTAAACGTGACTGGACAAGGAATGACAATCCCATTCCAGTAGCCAAAATCGCCACCGACATCTTTCCACGATGTGCAGTCTCGCTCGTCCAAATTTCGCTGTATTCAAACCAGTAAAGCAAGTAGATAGAAATCAGCCAAGGTATAAAGGCAACAGCGACTTTGAGCGTTTTACGGATCTTTGTTTTCAAGGAATTTAACATGCCAAAAAATACTACCATGAAATGCAGTCATCGTATACGATGAGGCAGAGCGTTGGAGTTCTCTTTGCGAACCAATGATTAAAATACATGAGCCTTGACCTGAAAGCGTTACTTGCACACAAAGCCATCAACAAGTGGAGATTGTTCTGGCTGATTTCTATTCCCATGTTGATAGCGATAGTTGTCACCATGATGGGAACCGACATGTCTACCGCGTCTGGTGTATCATCAATGATTGGCTTTTCCGTTCGCTTGGCGGTGCCATTCATATTTTTGGTAGTGGCCGCATCTTCGATGCAAATACTGTTTCCTGGATCGTTCTCGAAGTGGTGGTTACGCAACCGAAAATACATCGGGATGTGTTTTGCAGTTGCAATGTCGTGGCAAGGCTTGTTCATTTTTATAATGTCCTACTTTTTCCGCGACTATTACTTTGAAAATGTCTATCTGTTTCGTGATGAGCTGGAAGGGAGCATCGGCTATATCTTTCTTCCCGCCATGGTAGTGACATCTTTCCACTTTGGCCGTAAACACTTGAGCGCGAAACAATGGAAGTTGCTGCACAAGAGTGGGATCTATTTCCTCTGGGCCTATCCCTTTAGCACCTATTGGTGGAGTCTCTCCTATTATCAGAATCCGGTACCGCTTGACTATGTATACTACTGGTGCGGTTTTCTCGCGTTTGCAGTGAGAATTGCAGCCTGGGGCAAGCAACGTCGGCAAGCAATGGATAGAAATGCGACTGGGAGCAACACGCCACTCGTACTCAAGGCATTGGGCAGTGCGATTATCGTCTTGGGTCTTGTTTGGTCCGCTTACGGGCTCTATTGGCAAGAGCGTGTTACTGGTTTTTTGACCACGCCGGAGTGGTCTGCAGATCTAGTACTGTGGCTGCCATTTTGGCCTTTCGAACCTTTTTTATCACTCTTCATCATTGGATTGGGCACCATGCTTGCAACCATGGCGGTGCCTAAGGTCGCGGGACTAAAGACTATAGAAACTTAACCGATTTTGAAATCCTTAAGCTCTGTGTGGTGTTCAAGATCAACCGTCTCGACTTTTGTAACTTTGGCCATATCGGGACCTATCACCAACCAAGATTGAAATTGTTTTACTGCACCTGCAGTACCTTCTGCTATCACTTCAACGGTTCCGTCCGATAGATTGACAGCAGACCCTTTGATGTTGAGTCTTCTTGCGACTTGCCTGGCGGTATCTCTAAAAAATACGCCCTGCACTCTTCCATGAATGATCCATCGAACTGTTTTTTTTACTTCGGCCATGAAAAATAATCCAAATCACCCTGCAACAAACTTATAATCTCAATTAAATAATAGAGAAATTAGCTGTAAACTGAAAAATTATTATGGAAATTACCGATAAAAGAGTCGTTGTAACCGGAGCAGCAAGCGGGATTGGGAAAGCCCTTGTTCATGCTTTTAATAACGCCGGAGCCAGTTCACTGGTTGCTGTCGATATCAATGCCGAGGATGTTGGCAATGTAGCAGAAGAGATTGATGGAAGAGCGATTACTGCAAATGTAGCCCGAGAAGCGGACATCCAAAGAGTAATCGAGGAAGCAAATGATTACGCAGGTGGAATAGATATATTTTGCTCCAATGCCGGCATTGCTGGAGTTCCAGGATTCATTGAAATGGAGACTCCGGATTGGCAAAACATTTGGGAAATAAATGTGATGTCACACATTTTTGCAGCCAAACATGTTATTCCTCAAATGCTCGAACAAGGAGGTGGTTACTTGGTTAATACAGCCTCAGCTGCAGGCCTGTTAACCCAACTTGGAGCCTCTGGGTATGCCGTCAGCAAAGCTGCAGCTGTAAGTTTTGCAGAATGGATCAAAATCACCTACGGAGCAAGAGGGATTGGGGTCTCATGCTTGTGCCCTCAAGCAGTTAATACGCCAATGGTAGCTATGGGTCCAGGGGTTGCAGGTGTTGATGGTATGATTGAGCCTGAAGTGGTTGCTGAACCAGAGGTTGTTGTGCAAGAAGCGCCGCCTTTGTATTTACCGGCGGGCAGCATCATCTCAGGTACTTTGATCACAGGTTTGGATGCACCTACTCACGAGTCCGCAAGACGCGAACCTTTTCCTGCATTGCTGAGGATTCAAAAGGAAGCCATTTTACCCAACCGATTTAGAGCGGATATCAAAGAGTGTTTCTTGATCGCCGCAGGTTACGGTGATTTGAGCTCTGAGCGTGCTTATTTGCGAGGCGAGACCATTTCATGTGTGAGAGAAGACGGTGGCGTCATTGAAACACGACTGGATTCTTATGCTGTAGGTGAAGACGGCAAAGCCGGCATTCGTGGCCGATTGGTGTCGAAACAAGGCCAGCTGGTGGCCAAGTCGATGATGGCCGGATTCCTTCAGGGCTTGGCTGGCGCATTTGATGTAAATCCTGTTCCGACGATTCAGACGGGTAATGCCGGTGATACTCAGCTGTACCAGCAAGTCATGAGCCAAGAAGCATTACAAGGCGCTGCGATTAAAGGCACAGGTAAAGCATTGGATAGAGTGGCCAAGTTCTATTTGGACATGGCTGAAAATATGTTCCCAGTCATAGAGGTAGACGCTGCAAGGAAAATTGAAGTCATAGTCACTCGTGGTGCCTCGTTGTCGTTGGCCACTTCTCAAGGGGGTGGTGCAAGAAGATGAAAAAATCCTGCATGTTGCTAACCGATCGAAGTCCGTTTCAGACAATAAGATGTGTATCCAGAGGAGAGTTAACCATGACGACATCAATGCAGAACAACCCAAAGCACCAGTCAAAACAGTGGTCTAAAGCTGGATTACTTTTATTGGCAGTCGGCTCAACCTTATTGTCTGGCTGTAGTTCATTGGGTCTTGGGAGTAGTGAATATGGATGCCCAGGTATGCCTGACGGTGTGCGCTGTTTATCTGCTCGTGAAGTCTATGAGCTTACAAGTAATGGGGCTGCACCCAAGACGATTGATGCTGTGGCGACTCGAATTGGTTCTCCCTCTGGGTATTCACAATCTGATTTAGAGACAGGACTGCTGAGCCATCCAGCATTACCCGAGACGCAGCAATCTGCACCTATTCGCATTCCTTCAAGGGTAATGCGGATTTGGATTGCGCCTTGGGAGGATGA